>Ga0123339_10000075_pt1 | contig 100668 bp, 83 predicted proteins | sample lystaG_FD_89956 | JGI IMG/M metagenome (GOLD analysis project Ga0123339, IMG submission 89956) | Glacier valley bacterial and archeal communities from Borup Fiord, Nunavut, Canada, to study Microbial Dark Matter (Phase II) -... | ecosystem: Environmental > Aquatic > Freshwater > Ice > Glacier ...
CCTACGCTCATCAAGATATTGCTTTTGAATTTGCTACATGGATAAGTGCTGAATTCAAATTCTATTTTATCAAAGAATTTCAAAGACTTAAAACTGATGAAAACGATCGGCTTAAACTTGAATATGGAGAGCATCAATGCTGTACTGATTCATCAGGGAATTGTGCAGAGTGAGCGATTGTTGCAACTCAATCAAATTGCCATCACACAAATGAAATCATTGCTCAATCATCTAGGTTTAAAGAAACTGATATAACAAATATTTATTGGAAAAGGACGGCCACACAGGTTCTCACTTCCGCAAAAGGACCACCCTCTTATTTTTATCAATTATTTGAATTTTGTTTATGCTTAATTTGCAATTTCAGCGATTGATACCAATTCCTGAGGGGCCAAATTCATATTTAGACCAGGCAATGGTGTTATAAGTTCAATGTAACATCTATGGGTTACTTTATTAAAATTGGTGATTTTATAAACCAGGTTTTCTTCTCCTGGTTGAGGATTTTTAAATGTTACGGGCTTTGATAAATCTAGTGTTTCCATGATTGAAATATTTACTTATTCAAATATAAAGATTTTAAATGGATTTCATTTCAATTTAGCTTTAAAATGCTTAACTTTAGACTAATAACTTTTATAAACTTTATCACAATGGAATCTATACCTGCCAATTGGATTTTGGTTGAAGAATGGGATAATAACTTTATCTTCGAAAATAGAATAGGAAGCTTTTGTGTAAATGTAAATTACACCGAACAATTGGAACTCCCATACAATATTGGATTTAACCAGCTGAAAGGGGATTTCACTTTAATAGGTTTCGAAAATGGGGCTTATAGCACCAATGCAAATACAAAAGAAGAAGCATTGCGAAAATCTGTGGAGATGATGGTGTTTATTGATGCAAAATAGATATTGGGTTGTTTGAATAAGCGAGCTAGTTAGTGTGTATATTTGAACTAATAGGAGGGGAATAAAAATGACGGATGTTCATGACAAACTAACCCGAAGTTACAATATGAGCCAGATCAAAGGCAAGAATACAAAGCCGGAGATGTTGGTTAGGAAATTTCTTTTTTCAAAAGGCTTTAGATACCGACTTCATGTAAAAAATCTTCCCGGTAATCCTGATATTGTATTACCTAAATACAAAACCGTCATTTTTGTAAACGGCTGTTTCTGGCATGGACACAAAGGCTGCCGTTACTTTGTACTACCCAAAACTCGGACTGAATGGTGGTTGCAAAAGATCAAAGGCACTTGGCTTCGCGACAAGGATGCTGAGATAAAACTCCAGGTGTTGGGCTGGAAAGTGATCGTGATTTGGACTTGCGAATTAAAAAATATGAAAAAAGATGACAGATTAACAAAACTAATTCAGGATATTGTCTATATTTGAACTATTTATTGGATATTCCATTTTAAAATTCATAATGTTGTCAAAAAATAATAAAATCAAGGCGGTTGATTTCTTCTGCGGAGGAGGAGGAATGAGTTTCGGAATGCAGAGTGCCGGTATTGAAGTTCTCGCTGGAATTGATTATGAACCTGAATGTAAGGAGACTTATGAAGCAAACATAAAAGGGGCTAAGTTTATTGAGGCAAATGTTTTTAACTTGAAAGAAAATGATTTGGAGAAAGAACTAAATCTAATCAAAAACGATGACAATTTATTATTGATTGGTTGCAGTCCTTGCCAATTTTGGAGTATTATAAATACAGATAGGAAAAAATCAGAGAAATCTAAAAGTCTATTGATTGAATTTGAGCGCTTTGTAAAATATTTTAATCCTGGTTATGTTGTTGTTGAAAATGTTCCTGGTGTTTTAAGAAAGAAAAAAGAAAGTGGATTAGAGGATTTCATTATTTGGTTAGAAGAAAACAAGTATAAAGTACATTTTAAAGTTCACAACACCAATGATTTTAATGTCCCTCAAAATAGAAAGAGATTTACATTAATCGCGAATAGAGTAACAAATAAAGAATTATCCCCAATTTTTGCAGATGGAATAAAACCAACTGTTCGAACAATTATAGGTGAACATAATGGCTTTCCTAAACTTGAACCTGGAAATAAAGATCCTCATAATAAGAATACAGTTGCTGGTCTTCAATCTATTTGTTTGGAAAGGATGCCTTATATTACTAAAGATGGAGGAAATCGTTTTGGTTTTGCACACATAGAGCGGCTTCAACTAAAATGTTTTATTGGAAGAGATAATTCCTTTAAAGATACTTTCGGACGATTGTGGTGGGATAAACCATCATCAACTATTACTACTAAATTTTATGCAGTTTCCAACGGACGTTTTACTCACCCGGAAGAAAATCGAGCTATTTCTTTAGGCGAAGGAGCAGCTCTGCAATCTTTTCCGAAAAACTATAAGTTCTACGGCAGCAGTATTTCTTCTATTGCAAGATTAATCGGAAATGCGGTTCCTCCAGAATATGCCAAAAGAATAGGATTGGCAATAATCAATAACCAAGAAGATGCAATTTAGGACGAAAGCTCGTGCAGTTGATCTCCTAGGGAAAGGTCAGATCGCTGATTTACCAACTGCAATTACAGAATTGTGGAAGAATGGTTATGATGCTTATGCAGATAATCTAACTGCAGAAATCTATCTCGAAGGTTATAAAGGATTGAATAAACCATTGTTTGTGATGACAGATGATGGAAAAGGAATGTCCAGAAAAGATATTTTCGAAAAATGGCTCGTATTGGGTACAGACTCAAAGAGTCGCGCTAAACTGGAAGAGAAAGAAAGTGAAGAAACATTATGGAAAAAGCCCCGAGTTAAATCAGGCGAAAAAGGAATTGGCCGACTTTCTGTGGCCTTTCTAGGTTCGCCAATGTTGATGCTAACAAAGAAAGCTGGACATTCACTACAAGCATTGTTTTTTGATTGGAGATTACTGGAAAATTATAATCTTTTTTTAGATGATGTTAATATTCCGGTTGAAGATATCGAAGACATAAATGAATTTGAGAAAATACTAAAGAAACTAAAGAATGATTTTCTTTTAAACTTCGATAAACAATCAGATATTGATGGAAACTTAATTTGGGAAGAGTCTCAGGAAATACTCCGATCATCAATTGAGATGGCAATTAAAGATATTAAACTACCCTCCTTCTTTATAAAAGACATAGTAGCTAATTTACTTGATTCAGACGATAGTCATGGAACCAAATTTATAATTTTCGAACCAGCTGACCAAATTATTGAGATTACTACTAACGATGATGACAATCTGGAAGATAAAGAATTCGTTATTTCCAGTTTATCGGGCTTCACAAACGAATTTGAAAAAAGTAGAAATAATATTACAACCAAGATCCCAGTATATAAAAGGGAAGGAATTGAATATGATTTTTTAAACGCAGAAGGAAATTTTTTTAATCCAAACGATTACGAGTTGGCAGATGTCATAATTGATGGAGAATTTGATGGTAACGGTTCTTTCAAAGGAAGACTTGTCATTTATGATGAAATAATTGAGTATTCATATACAAACCCTAGGAAAAAAGATGCAAGAAGTAAATACGGCAAATTTCCAATAAAGCTAGCATATTCCCAGGGAGTACAATCTGAATCAAAGCTAGAATTAAATGCATGGAGAAAGATTAATGATAAAGTTAGTAGGTATGGAGGTATTTATATTTACAGAGATAACTTTAGAGTTCTTCCATATGGAAGAACTGATTTCGATTTCTTGGAGTTTGAAAAAAGAAGAGCACTGAGAGCTGCAACCTGGTACTTTTCTCACCGAAGAATGTTTGGTTATATTGATTTGACGCGTGAGTCAAATTATCAATTACGCGATAAATCAAGTCGAGAAGGATTAATTAATAACTCCGCTTATCGTGCATTTAAAAACGATTTAATTGCTTTTTTCAAAGAACTTGCTCTTGAATATTTTGGATCTCTTGCAAAGCAGTCATTGTTCCTCGATAAAAAAGAAAAACTAAAGGATCAATCTGAAACATTAGCTAAAGATAAGAAAAGAGAAACTCAAGAAAAACGTGAATTTTCATTATCATTAAGTAAATACCCAGAACGTTTTGAGACTTATCAATCTGAATATGAAGATTTGATTGAGGCACTTGAAGAAAAAACCAATGCCAGCAATGTTCTCTATTCGGATATTGAGTCCATTTTGGATCGAATTCATACACTGGACATAGAATATAAGAACCTACTACCCAAAGTTCCCAAAAGGTATAAACCTACTGAAACTCAACTTGACCGTCTGGATAAATATGAAAACAAACTGATTTCTTTTAATGAAACGATTAAAAAAGATAGCGCCGAATTGATGATGAAAGTACAGGAAAAGCTTGAAATTCAGGCTTTGAAGAAAGAATTTATTAAAGGTTATCAGAAGTTTAACGGTACACTTGAAAAGCATATTAATCAAAACAAACAAGAATTAATTGAAAAGTTTGAAAGTTTAAAAAAAGAATATTCGATAAGAGCAAAACGCATTTTGGATGAGTTAAATTTCGAAAGAGATTTATTGACTAGTTCTATATCTACAAAACAACAGGTAGTTCAAGCAACGGAAAAAGTTAACGCAAAATTTGAATTTCTTCGGGAGCAAATTGATAAAGAATTGCTTCCCTTGGTTGAACATGTTAAAAGACTTCGTTTTGATATTGACGAAGAACTACTTCAGGGCGCTTATAAAGCTGAATATGATAACATAAAACATCAATGGGAACAAACAAGAGAAACTGCTCAACTAGGTGTGGCTGTTGAAATTATTGATCATGAATTCAATCATTTATATGCAACTATAAATAATTCGTTAGAGCGATTGGCAAATGAAGAGATATTTAATAATTCTGAGCAATTTGATTTTTTAAAAAAGAACCTAAAACAATTAGAGGAAAAATACGATTTACTTTCACCATTGTACCGAATTTCAGGAGTTGTGTCCAAAGAAATTCAATGCTCAGCTATATATGAATACCTAAAAAAATTCTTTGCGAATAAACTAAAGGTGGGAGGAGTGGAAATAAATGCATCTGAATCATTTTTAAACCATGTGATAACAATTAAAGAACCTGTTATTCATACTGTCTTTATAAACATTGTTAATAATGCACTCTACTGGTTAAGAAATTCAAAAGAAAAATCCATCCGAATAGATTACTGGGCAGATACCGAGGAGATTTTAATTATGAATTCCGGACAAAAAATCGAAGAACATAGATTAACTAAGATTTTTGATTTATTTTATTCAAACCGCCCCAATGGCAGAGGTATTGGATTGTATTTGGCCAAAGAGAGTTTGAATGAAAACTATTTTGATATTTACGCCACCAATGATAAAAACTACAATCAATTAAAAGGGGCTTGCTTTGTAATCAAGCCATTAAACTAAACGTCAAATGATCTACCAAAAAACCGCTAACCAAATTATTAAAGACTCAATAAAATCTGCTATATTCATAGATGAAAATGCCCTGCCTTTCTATTCAACCATACCAGATAATCCCTCAATTGAAGAAGTACTTTCACAAGGTCTATATAGTAATTTTAGAAATGAAGGCATTTCTTTGGCAATACATAAATATTCAGTTGGCGACGAAACTAAAGATGAACTGTCGAGGTATTTATATGAGGATCGTGATTTAGTATTGTTAGATTGGAACCTGACAGGGGAAAGCGGCGAAGAGTTTTCTCTAAAAATGATCTCCGATATTGTTAAAAGGCGACATATTCATTTTTGTGTGATATATACTAAGGAAAGCAAAGATGGACTAAATCGAGTTTTTAATAATATTTTATCTTATTTCTCATGTAAAGAAGTTGAATACTATCGAAGTTTAAAAGAACAGCTTGAAAATGAGCCTGAAGTAGATTCTATTAAAAGCGATTTGGATTTTATAAATTTATATAGAGATAGTATCGAAAGTGGTAAGCGGATTGGATTGTTGTCAAAAAGAAATGCGGATTTAGTACAAAAAATAATTGAATTATCTGATGAACCTGTTAAAAAATGCGCTTTAATAAAAGCTTCTATTGCAATGTCTGATACACGCAAGTCAGAATTTGAAAATCCTTGTCCAACAATTGTGTCACCTGCTAATAATACAATTGTAATTGAAAATACAATTATTACACTTTTAAATAAATCCGAAAACAAACCAGAAACACTTTTAGACAGATTAAGCGCACAAATAACTTCGAATGAGAGTAGTTTTTCCCAGCTATTGGGGCTTGAAATGAAGAATATATTGGATAAAAACAGCTCATTTATTGATTCTAATTTGTTGAAAATTTCAAAAGATGCCTTTGTACATCACTGGACCCATTACAAAAAAGAAAAACAAGAACATCTTTTTTCAGAGTTTGTTAAAGATATTTTGCTGGAAAATGTAGGGTTACAGTTGAGGGACAAGCAACTCAGTTTATTAAACAACGATCTTCTGAACTCTTTTGGTGAAGAAATAAATGTCAAAGATGAAGAACTCATTTCTATGAATGTGTTTTATAATGCTCATAAACTAAACATACCGAAGAAATTAAATTTCGGAGATGTTTTTATTAGCTCAGATGGGAATGAATATTACATCTGTATTACTGCCTTATGCGATTGTTTAAGATCAGAAGAAAAGATAGATAATAATTTCTTTTTTGCGAAAGGAACTAATATTGCGAAAGCCGATGCATTAAATTTAGGTGATACCGCTTTTGTAAGCTATTTAAACAGCTCTACAATTGTAAAGTGGACTGAATTTAATAGTCGCATCAGTGAAAGGTTGCAGGCATTTAGTCCAATTTATATAAAACCGATCCAATTTAAAGTATTAAACCCCGAATTTGATCAATCCGGTGAAATTGAATTAAGATCAATAAATAAGGAAGGGCAAACAATTCCAATAAAAGTAAAATATGAAACAACAATAAAAAGTAGCTATTCACAACGTATCGCCAATCATGCTTTTACTCACCCGTTAAGGGTTGGCATCGATTTTGCAAAAAAGCACTAACTCGTTGTAAACAATATACATATATGAATTATAAAGAAAATTTTGAAAAATGGTTAGACCATTCCTATAAAGCAGATGGTTCTAATGTAAAAAGTTCATATTTAAGAGCACTTGAATTGTTGGCAGAAAAGTTGGAATTAAACTTCTATGAGAATCCTAATATTGAAAGTTTAGAACGTTTATATAATGATTTATTAATTAATCAAAAGTCAGAAACTAGTAAGTATTATATAAAAACCCCAATTTCATATGGAAGAAATGGATTTTATTCTGCATCTGTTAAAGCATATATCAATTCATTGAAAAGAGTTTCAATCCCATTAAAACCAGCAAAAATTGGAGTTTTGCCTAATGAACTTGTTACCTTTAATTTTACAGCTTATAAAACTTCATTTGTTAATACTGGTCTTGTTTTTTCAGATATAATTCTTGCTCGCTATGCTTCATCTCTTCTTACCAAGCCTTTCGTAATTCTCACTGGTCTTTCCGGTTCTGGCAAGACCAAACTTGCTCAGATATTTGCTCAATGGATTTGTAAAGAAAAAAGCCAATATACATTAATCCCTGTGGGTGCAGATTGGACAAATCGTGAACCGCTGTTAGGTTATCCGAATGCTCTGGAAAGCGGGAAATATGTTTTGCCAGAAAATGGAGTTCTGAACTTAATTCTTGAAGCTAAGAAGGAGGAAAATCAAAACAGGCCATATTTTCTCATATTGGATGAGATGAATCTGAGCCATGTAGAACGATACTTTGCGGATTTTCTAAGTGTGATGGAATCCGGAGAAGAAATTCTACTACATCCTGAATCGGATGGTTGGCTAGATAATGTTCCTTCGAAAATTAAGCTACCAAAGAATTTCTTTATTGTCGGAACAGTTAATATTGATGAAACTACCTACATGTTTAGCCCAAAAGTACTTGATCGAGCCAATGTAATTGAATTCCGAGTTACTTATGATGAAATGAAAAAGTTCATTGGCAATGTTAAACCGTTGGATTTAGATAGCATTAATGGTCTGGGTGCGAATATGGCTGCTTCATTTGTAGAATTGGCAAATAATAAGGGATTAATGCCAAATAATATTGATGATTTGAACTCCACACTTATTAATTTCTTTAAAGAGCTAAAAAAGACTGGAGCCGAATTTGGTTATCGCAGTGCGTCTGAAATTCACCGTTTTGTTGCAGTAGCCAATCAACTTGATCCTACTTGGAAAATGGACGAGATTATTGATTGTACAATAATGCAGAAGCTTTTACCCAAAGTTCATGGATCTCGTCGTAAGCTCGAACCGGTATTAAAAACTTTGGGCGCATTGTGTCTTAGCAATGGAAAGACTATCGATGAGATTTTTAACAGAAAATCGGATATCGATTTTAATGATTCTACTATCTCCAAATATCCAATTTCGCTTGAAAAGATTGATCGGATGTACAAAGGATTAATTGCGAATGGTTTTACCAGTTATGCTGAAGCTTAATTGAAATGAGTGAAAACGAACTTACAATACCTTTTCTAACTACTGAAGGACAAACGGGTATCTTCCGTATCTATGCGGAGTCTAATAATAGTTTGTTTCAGATCGATAAGGCAGAGGCTTTAGAGAATAGTGAATCGGAGTTTCAAATTCTTGAAGGTAGAAGTTATGAGTACCTTTTAGAAGATGGATATTGTTTGGAACCCTCTGAAATTGTTAGTCGTTCAAGAACCAACCCTTCTTTAGGTAGAATAAGTCCGAATATTTATGTTGGCACTTTGGCACTGAACATTCTATCTTGCACAACCAAAGAAAAATGTTCTCAGATCAGTTTAGAAGTTAGATCAGTAAAAACCAGCTATCGTACAGATTACCGGCAAATGCTTGTAGACATAACAGAACGTTGCACCGATTTATTGATGCAACACAGTTCGCCAGTTTCACAGACATTTACCATAGATAACAATAAGGATTCACAATCCTTGTATCAGCGATTCTCCTTTTTAAAATCAATAATTGATTCAGAAGAATTCGACGACTCAGTTCATAAAATATTGTCATCACTCGTTACACAATGGACAGAAACCGAAATATACCGAGACATTCGGGGCATTCGAAAAGCGAATAGTAAAACGATGCGACAAATTGCGGGGGCTCAAAACAGGATGAATCTGCTAATAGCTCACCCTCTTTACAATACAATACAATCAGTTCCTCAGAAGATCAATGTAAATCATAAAAGTGAAACTGTAGATACTCCCGAAAACCGTTTTATCAAATATGCACTTCAATCATTTTTGTCTTTTTGCGAGGAATTAAAACAGCATCACAAAGCATCTGAAAGGCTCAAAAACGAAGCATCAGTTGTTTTAAGTAAACTAGATCAGTATTTAGGCCATTCCATCTTTAAAGAAATTTCCAGACCAACAACATTACCACTCAATAGTCCTATTCTGCAAAAAAAAGAAGGATATAGGGAAATCCTTCGTACTTGGCTGATGTTTGATTTAGCAGCCAAATTAACTTGGGAAGGTGGAGAAGATGTATATAACGGTGGCAAAAGAGATATTGCAGTACTATATGAATATTGGCTTTTCTTTAAATTGCTTGAACTGCTAAAGGATGTTTTTAAAATAGAGCCTAAATCAATAGAAGAGTTAATAAAGCCAACAGATGATGGCTTGGGACTTCAATTAAAGCAAGGCAGATTTATTGCTATTGAAGGTGTGTACGAAACTGAAACGCGTAAATTGAATATAGAATTCAGTTACAACAAAACATTTAGCGGAAATAAAGAATATCCAGATGGAGGGAGTTGGTCGAGCAATATGCGACCGGATTATACACTTAGTTTATGGCCTTTGGGAATTAAACAGGATCAGGCAGAAATAGAAGAACTTATCGTGCATATTCATTTTGATGCAAAATATAAGATCGAAAAGCTAACTGAAATATTTACCCCTGATAGTGAGTTAGATGAAGAAAAAACAGAACAAAGGAAAGGCACCTTCAAAAGAGCTGATATTTTAAAAATGCACTCATACTGTGATGCAATTCGACGTACGGCAGGAGCCTATGTTTTGTATCCTGGAACTGAATCAAAAAAGAAATCGGGTTTTCATGAAATACTTCCAGGATTAGGAGCTTTTGCCATTAGTCCATCAAAATCAAGCAGTGAAGCAAATGATTTAAAAGAATTTCTATACGATGTTATTTTTCATTTTATGAATCGCGCTTCTCAACGTGAGAATATGTCATACAGAACTTTTAAAATACATAAAGATGATACACCCAATGAAGTAAGAGAATTTTTACCTGAGGCATTAGGAAAAAATAGAAACTTCATTCCAGATGATACATTTGTTCTGGTAGGATATTCAACTGAAACAAAGAGATTTAATTGGTACGAAAAAGAAGGAAAGTATATATTTAGAATGGATCAATACAAAGGTTCCCTAGAGCTAACCAACGAAGTTGTCAATGCACGCTATTTATTACTAAGAAAAAATGGAAATGAAACAGCATCTGACATTTATGAAATAGTGAGTAAAGGGCCATCGGTGTACTCAAAAGAACAACTTGAAAAAATGAACTATCCATTATCTAATAACCCAAAGGAGTATTACTTGGTAATTGATATTAAGAAAACTATTGAATTTGGAATTCGTAATTGGAAATTCAAAGATTTAGAAAAATATAAAGAGATTATTCAAACTGAAAAGAATCCTAGAACATCTGCTGGAATACCTTTTTCTCTTTCTTTATCTGAATTGATGCAAGTTGTTGAAAAGTAAATGGTTTAATATTTATTCACCCTTACTAGCTTTTTTATAAGTTCAGAACTTGACTCATAGTCCGTTGACCAGCATCGTGGAATTCTTTATCTTTGTCTAAAAATACCATGAGTGATGTAATTCATTTTAATTATTTGTATCGTGATTCCGGGAACTACAAAAAGTTTGGAAGCAAGAGATTTTCCAATCCAGAACAGCTAACAATTGAAGAGATAACTCAGAGTTTCATTCTAAATCTAATTGATGGAAGTTACTTTTATCCAGAACAGGTTGGAATCACAAAGTTCAAGTTTCACTGGCATTTAGATGATTCTTCATGGTACGAATTTGAATCTGTGGAAATACTGAATAACATTGAGCCTCCAAAGAAGGAATTGGAATCAATCAATGACTTTATTTTGAAGCTAAAGAAATGAAATTGAGTGTCCCCGAGGCCTAAGGAGTCGGATAGGTATGGCAAAATGAATGATAAGCATCATGCTGTCCCGATCTTATGGATCAGAATTTCCGTTGAAATGCCAAATGCCAAATGCCAATTACCAATTTTCAAGACCAATTGTAATCAATCCATCAATTAACAGAGTTCCCTTGTAAATTGGCAATGTAATAAGGTGAGTTCGATCTAAGCTACAAGTTGAAAGATAAGACCATTTTCCAAAATAGGGTTTGTCAATATGCTCATTTATGGCTTTTCTGCAAAAAACCTATCGGTACTTATGGATCTCTTTTGACACTCCTACTTTAATACCGACATATCAGTAATAGAATACATTGCCAGATTGCCAGATTGCCAATTTATTTATTTGGCAATTTGGCAATCTGGCAATGTATGCTCGTGTCGGAAATATCCAGTATTTAAAGTTCGCAATCTATTGTGCATTTTATGAAATGGCAGGACGATAATTTAATATAGTTAAACCTCAAAGTCTAAATGAACAGAATTGGCATTATGGCATTTGGAGCAGATGCAGAAATGGGAGATCCGTTGCCGATGCTCCTTACTTTTATTGTTCAAGCTAAAGTGTCATTTCATTCATGAAACGACACTTGCTAGTTTTACATTTAACCAAAGAGAGTTGGGATTCTCATTTCAAACAAGTTGATTATTCAATCCAACTAAGGGGTTGAAGTTTCTATGGAAATCTAATTCAGCAATTATATTGGAAATAATCAAACTTTAAATACTTAGGATGTTAAAACTTGTTGTTTAATTGATTATATTTCGATCATTGATTTTAAACAGGCAGAAGGTTGGATATTTAAATCTGTTAACAGACTAAATATAAGCAATATGGAAAATAAAATAGTTTTGTATAGTAATTCTGAAGGGAAGGTAACAGTTCATGTAACTTATTTGAATGATACCTTTTGGATGCCTCAAAAAGCAATTGCCCAACTTTTTGGCGTAGAAATACCCGCTATTAGCAAGCATTTGGCAAATATTTACGAAACAGGCGAACTTATTAAAGAAGCAACTATTTCCATTTTGGAAACAGTTCAAATTGAAGGTACCAGAGAAGTCAAACGAAGTGTTGAATTTTACAATCTCGATGCAATTATCGCCGTTGGTTACCGGGTGAATTCGAAGCAAGCCACTCAATTTAGGATTTGGGCTACCCAAAGATTAAGGGAATACATTATCAAAGGTTTTGTTTTAAATGACGACCTTTTGAAAAATGGCAAACCTTTTGGCAAAGATTATTTCGACGAATTATTAGAACGGATACGCGAAATACGTGCCAGCGAGCGAAGGTTATATCAAAAACTAGGCGATATATTTGAACAGTGCAGTGCAGATTACAACGCCAAAGCTGAAGAATGTCAATTGTTTTATAAAATGGTTCAAAACAAATTGCATTTTGCAGTAACAGGACAAACAGCAGCTGAAATAATTGCTACAAGAGCCAATCGCGACAAAGATTACATGGGACTTACGTCATGGAAAAATTCGCCAAGCGGAAAGATTCTGAAAAGTGACACAAAAATTGCTAAAAACTACCTTTCAGAACAAGAAATTGGAGATTTGAATTTATTGGTAAGTGCATACCTCGATTTAGCAGAGTTTCAGGCACGTAGAAATAAAGTAATGAACATGAGGGATTGGCTTGAAAGAACCAATAAATTTCTGGAGAGTAATAGTTTGGAATTGTTACCAAATGCCGGTAAAATATCACATGAAGCAGCGATTGAAAAAGCAGGGGAAGAATATGAAAATTTTAGGATACAACAAGATAAGAACTATCTTTCGGATTTAGACAAGGAAATTAAAAAGCTTAAGAAGGATTAACGACGGCAATATTGATAGACGATTTTTTCTTGTCATCGTCAAATACAAATGGCAATCCAGAACCTGTCTTTTATACCAACGATGAAAATACATTGTTTTTGGTCACATTGCCCTGTCATTTGGATTGGATAGTAACTAAGTCACTAACTAAGTCAGTAACTAGGGTCTGCTGAGAAACTCTGTATCGACTTTTTAGGTTCTTATGGTTAGAATTGAATATATTTCATTCCCATTGACTTTTAAAAACTGTCATTGGAAGTGAAAGGAAAATAAAATTCTGTGAAAGATGTTGGTTATAGGTTATACCCCGAGTACTCGGGGTAAATGTCTGAATGTGAACATTTAATATTAAAAAAGGGTATAACCGCAGACTTGACCCCGAGTACTCGGGGTAAAAACATATAACCCCGAGTACTCGGGGTGGTTATACCCTAAAATGATTCAAGTGACAGATGCTTAGACTATTACAAGGGTATAACCTATAACCAGAGTAGGTGTGGTTGTTTTAATTTGCAGGTTGATATCTTCTTATAATACAGTCCCTCCCGAGTACTCGGGATCGGGATGAATTTTTCAGCAGACCCTACTTAAAGTTCGCAATCTATTGGGCATTTTATGAAAGGGCAGGAGGCTACTTTACAATAGTTATCAAGGTCTAAATAAATGGAATTGGAATTAGGGTATTAACGAAGATAACGAAGATAATGAAGATAACGCAGGCGGAATATTTTTAAGAAACCTTCAAGTTTTAAAAGCAAAGTTTCAATTTAAACACCAAGAGGGCGGGCGAGACTGGAATCCCTTCCCCTTCAATATTGAAGTAGTTTCCTTTTTTTTAAATTAGCTAACGCACTACAAGCTACTGTAGTAATGGTTTATAGGTCATGTTTCCTCTGCAACAGACAGTACTCATTTTCAGGTTTATCAATAGAAAGATGGGTAAATATAAATAACTTATATTAATAAACAAAATGAAAAGGGAGAAGGTGAGAAAATGGTAAGGTGAGAGGGTGAGAACCCAATTCGTGTAATTCGTCTTAATTCGTGAAATTTGTATCTTCAATGAGAAAATGGGAAAGTGAGAAAATAAGGTAGAGATAGGGAAATGGGTTTATGGTGTTTTTGGTATTTATGGTATTTTTGGTATTTATGGCTTGTAATGTATTTGACGTAAATTGATATTTTGATATTTTGGTATTTTGATAATTTGGTATTTTGAAGAATGAGGGAATTGAGTATTTGGGCAATTGAGTATCTTGCATTATCTTCGGTATCTTCGTTATCTTCGTTATCTTCGTTATTGAGGGATAGGTGAAATAGACGCTAGTGACGTGTCAAGGCTGATATATCGTACATGAAATCATGTATCCTTCTAATTAAATATTAATAATCATCGAAGCGTCATCCTGAACTTGTTTCAGGATCCCATCGAATTTATAGGGGATCCTGAAACAAGTTCAGGATGACGCTCTGATGATGGCTCCTGAAGACCCTGATTGACTATGCGACACACCAGCCTTGACACGACACTAGGAGCAAATGAGCAATGTGTGCAAAGATGCAAAAAGGCAATCATGTGAAACGTACAGACCACAGTTATATATAATTAAGTAGAGGCTCCTGGAGGGATGTTTCGGCTGGCTAAGAAACCCACGCATTGGGGGCTTTAATAATGGACTTGCGCAGATTGTCTCTTTGCGCAAGTTGCGCAACCTGCACATAAGGAAAAATAAGAGGATGCGTTACTTGATCGGAGAAGGGGCAGTTGCGATACGCGATTGCAAATCGCGGGACCAAGGCAAACAGGTACAATGATTGACTTTTTGGCTAAATGGACAAACCACTGGCTTAACACGACACCTTGGTAGCGCCACTTCGCCACTTCGCCACTACGCCAATTTGGCTTTTTGGCTTTATGGCTTTATGGCGTAAACTGGTCAGGTGAATGATGTGACTTGAATAATCATTCACTGGGTTTCTACAAAAAGCCAAAAAGCCAAAAAGCCAAAATGGCGAAGTGGCGAAATGGCGAAGTGGCGAAGTGGCGCTAGTTTGGTTTCAGCCCCGGATGCAAATTTTACGGTCAATGAGAATTGGGGCAAGTCAGAGAGATTGAAGGAATAAGAAATAAGAAATTGAGTTGCAATTTGCTATTGTTGTAGAGGTCCCGAGTACTCGGGATGAAATTCGTTAGTAATGCGTGAAATTCGTACCTTCATGTAATCCGTTTAAATTCATGCAATCTTTTTTAATGAAAGATATGTCCAGTAATTTAGTAAATAAACTGGACAAATCACTATATTTGTAAAAAGATTAAAATAATGAAAACATCTGAATATATAGCGATTAGTATACATTGAACCCGATTACTATTTATAGACTACCGGGTGTAAATCAACTATTAACGGTGGCCGAAAAATGGAATATTAAATGAAACTGCACGAAAACAAACAGCTATTCCGGCAGGCAGTGCAGTTTACGGCACTACAAATGAAAATTCCGGATATTTATATAGAGAAAGATTATTGGGTAACATTTGCATTGAACACTATTTTTCATCACCCAATTGGAAAAGAAACTGTTTTTAAAGGTGGTACAGCCTTGTTTAAATGTTTTGGTTTAATTGAACGCTTTTCTGAAGACATTGATTTGGTAGTGATAAGGTATGATGGTGAATCAAACAATAAGATATCCAATAAAATCAAAGAAATTAGTAAAGTCGTTTCCTCCGTATTGCCAGAAGTGGAGATTCAGGAAGTTACTCAAAAGAGAGGGATGAACCGTAAAACAGCTCACACTTACGCCAAATAATTTCAGGGCAATTATGGTCAGGTAAGGGATGTGATAATTGTAGAAGCTACTTGTTCTTCTGCCTTTGAGGATATGCTGGTAAAAGTGGGCAATGATGATGTGATAAGCTTTAAAAACAGCAAACAATGGCTTCTCCAGCCTCCAAACCAAGCCAGGATATTTGCTGATCTCGATTCGGTCTGGAGTCAGTTAATACCCACCTACAATGGTGCTTTCAAAAATTTAGTTTATGGGATTTTACCAGCAGAAATTGAAATATACACCACGCTGGTTCGAATAAAAGAACGAATCGAAGGAATAAAATGGACGATTAAGATCGATTAATATGGAATAAGAAATAAGAAATAAGGAATAAGAAATAAGAAATAAGAAATAAGAAATAAGAAATAAGAAATAAGAAATAAGGAAGTTGCAATGAGAAGCGCTATTTTTCGTAGAGGCAATCCGTGTAATCCGAGTAATCCTTTTCAAATCATAAATTATTCTGGTTAAGTAAGTACCAAGTGAGAAAATATAGTATAACTTCGTAGTTTAGATAATGTAAAGGTATTAATGGCTTCACCAAACTGGTGAAACCATTAAATAAACCAACTAACTAAACTAATAACTACTGAAAATGATGAAAAAATCTCTCTTAAAGACTCTAGACCCCTTTAAATGGCTGGTCTTTTTTGTATCAATTACAAGCATCTTTTTAATCTCTTGCCAGGTAGAACCAAAATTGAGGAATGTCAAATCGACTGAACAGGTTTTATCTGATTATATTAAAAGCAATCCTGAGTATTCTGAGTTTGAAAAACTGGTTGAACTAACTTCATTGGAGGCAGTATTGGGTATTCGTGGCCCATATACCATTCTGCTTCCCAATAATGATGCCATGTTTGCCTATTATACGGAAAAAGGAGTCAATTCATTGGAGGATTTTGATCATAAGTTTCTTGTTGACCTGATTTATAATCATTTGATAACTAACGAAATAGCTACAAGTGATTTTGGCATGGGAGCAATTAGAGATACCAACGCCTTGGGTGATTACCTTGTAACTGAATTTGACGGCTCAGATATTATTATAAATAAATATTCTAAAATCATAAAGAGAGACGTTCGCCTTGTCAATGGCTTTGCTCATGTGATCGATCGGGTGATTGATCCAATCGTAAAAGACATTTATACGGTAGTGTCTGAAAATCCTTCCTTTAAAATATTCGCTGAGGGATTGAAAATTACAGGGATTAAGGACACTCTGCAACAAATTTCTTTTCACTATGGAAAACGAATGGCTCGTAATCGTTTTACAGTATTTGCCGTTTCCGATTCAACCTTTCTGCGGTATGGAATTCATGATGTTGGGGAACTGATTAAATGGACTGGTGCAAACGCTGATAGTGTTGCCTTTTTAAACAATCCATTCTATCGGTTTATTGAATACCATTGCCTGAATGGTACCTATTATCTATCCGATTTTAAAACTCAGATGTATTCTATTTTATCGTCGGATAACCACATCTCGATGACCATTGATACGGATTATAAAATCAATTACAACTCGACGACAAAGAAGTATACCGGCTTTATTATTCCTGTGTCGAATACTCCCTCGAAAAACGGTGCCCTTCATGTAATCAATGATTTACTACCTGTAATAGACCCTGAACCTACTTCGTTTATTTTTGAGACCACAGACTTTTTTGATCTTAAACAGCAAGACTGTTTTGGTAAATATTATCAAAAATATTCAGATGGTGAAAACACGTTTGCAAAAATTAAATGGGAGGGCAATTACCTGCAGTATTATTATAAACCAACACAACCCGAAAATATGCACTATGATGCTTTACAGATGTTTGGGTACTGGAGGATATCTGTAACTTTTCCAAAAGTGATGAAAGGGAAATATGCTGTTTCGGTATTTCAGCCAATTTGGGGAGATGCAATAGCTCCATGCAAAGTTTATCTTGATGGAGTCAGGACACCTTATGATTATGAAACAACAGCTACAGGCGGGGTAGGTGGGTTACAGGTAATTGCAGAAGTTGATTTTAAAACTACTGTTGAGCATACCATTACCCTTGAGAATTACCTTTGGGGCGGTTGTTGGTGGGATTATGCACGATTTGATCCAATAAAATAAAAGGAATGAATGTCTGAACCGCTGATTGAACCAGATTTAAATGATTTAAATGATTTTCTGCCACACTTGTCTGAACCGATGATTGTACCTAATTTAAATAATTAAAATGTTCTACGCCTTCACCATTAGAATCAAACTAGTTCAAACAATCATTTGAATCATTTAAATCAGGTACAATCTGTGGTTCAGACAAGTGTGGCATAAGTCATTTTAATCATTTTAATCTGGTTCAATCAACGGTTCAGACAATTGACAGTTTTATTACTTCAACACCTGCAGTTTGATAGATTCAGTGGATTGACCTTTAAGATCGTGAAGTATCAACCTGCAGATATAAGTTCCTGAAGGCAAATTATTGGCATTCCATTCCATTTGATGCAATCCCTGGCTTTCGATTTTGTCGGTTAACAAATCAACTTGTCTGCCGGTTCGGTCAATAATACTCAACCTGACATGGGTTGCTGATTTCAAAAAATAGGTAATCTGAGTAGTTCTAATAAATGGATTGGGGAAGTTTTTGAGTTGAATGTTCGAAACAGAAATATCATTAACAGCTGTAGGTCGATTGTAAACAAGGCCATCGGGAATACTTACCAATTCAATCCCTTCCTTCTTATTCAAATTACGGGAATACGATTTCTTAGTTGCATCCGACCAATGTTCATGGACTCCAAGGCTCTTCATTTGAACTCCATCGCCTTCAGAATCATAAAAAACACCTGATGGTGGATTGTTTGCCAGAGCGGCTTCATGCAAATAATTATCAACATTGCCATACACCTGGGTCATTTTGGGGTTGATGGCCATTTCTGTTCTTAAAAAGTCGAGACAAACAGATTCAATGGCTACATTATCCTGAGAAGCAAAAATACTCGATGTCCATTCGTTGTTAAATGGCGCTGATAACCAACGTTCGCCCGTAGTGATCACATTCATTTGTGTAGGACAGGCATACAATCCATCGACCAAAAACAACAGGGTTTTCATACCCAGATCTTTATGTCCCATTAAATCAACAAGTGCATTGTAGGACCCCATTTCGCGCATGGGGAAATGCCAATAATCATATTGGTGAACGGTCACATAAGGATGCACACCTGCAGAGATTGGGTTAGAATCTGAAGTTGGAGAACTTTTGGAAAGGATACTGCCAAAATGATTTTTGCTGCATAAGCTGATTCCGGCAAGGTCGTGTCCTTTCAAATTGGCAAGGTTGATTAAATAAGAAGCCTGACTAACACAAGTCGGCAGATAAGTTGGATTTCCGCCATCTGTTTCAAGTGTGAGATCCTGCGACCATTTTACGGGACACGAAAGGTCGGTTACACATTTTATTCTTCCGTCATTTCCAGCCTTATCAACAAAATTAACACCTGGGAAAGCAGCCTTACAAGGTGTATAAATACTAGCGGTAATATATCTGCTCACATCATAAAAAGTAATGTCAGATGCATTTACTCCTGCAACATTCACCAATTGTTTCAACAATGCCAGGACGACCTGAGGAGTTGAATTCTGGGTATTTGTGGTATAAGGGCCATGACTGTTACTGCTGTTCATATTTACTTTAACAGCAATTTTTTGTCCTGAAATATAGCCTACATTTCCTTGTAAATGTTGACGATTGAATGATTTAAATAAACTATCCCATGCCATTATATCATTATCAGTTCCCGACAATTTCTGAAGCGTCTCACTCAACATTTTCTCCACAACAGTAGAATTGATGTTGGTATTACTCCACCAGAACCCAGTTTTGCCATCCCAACTGGTAGCCTCAGGATTGTATGACCAAACTACTCGTCCGGGGAAGATTCCTTTACCCACACCCATGGGAGTATTGGCCGGATCGCTGGGTTTAAATACTTCTTTCAGTGGAGAATTTATGTTTGCCTGCGAAAGTAACGGCTGATTCGTAATCGTAACGCTTATAAAAATCAATAACCCAATAAAGGCTGTTATACCAAAAGCCATGTACTTTTTATTGGTCAGATTGGCCTTTGCTTTTCTATAAAATAAGGAGGCGGCAAACGTTCCAGTTATCCATATTATAAATGCTGAGGCTACAGGAAATGCTGCTTGTTGGCATGGATAGCCAGCTCTTGAAGGTTTGGGAATTACCCTTATTAAAAACCAAATCAGTGACAACAGTCCGACTATAATCAGGTATATTCTAGTTTTTTTTAGGTTCATTGTAATTGAATGTTAGTGTTGTTTAATTGAGTTGGTTTTTTATTTATTTTCCTTCAACATATATGTATATAAAATTCAACATATCCGGCTCATTTTATAGTGTCGTAAATGTTAGCTTATTAAAATCAAACCTTTCCGAAGTCAAAATGAATGCTTGACTTGGATGAGTTTGTAAAGGTGGGAATTAAAAACTGCAGGAGTATCCTGTAGTATCCTTTATAAGGGAGAAGGGGAGAAAATGGGAAGGTGAGAAAGTGGACACTATTCGTCAAATTCGATTCTAATTCGTGGAATTATAGATATTTATATCAATATTCATTGTCTTAAATACAGAAAAATGGCAGGAAGGTATTTAAAAGCATGCACCTGGTTATTCACCTTTCAGTGTGAAATGAAAGAGCTATGGGTAGTACCTTGTTCCGTACATTGAGTACTGTTTGAGTACTGTTTAAGTATTAAAAATGGCCTTATGGTACTTATATACTTCTCAAACAGTACTTAGAATACGGACAAGACCCCTCTTAATGTAAACCCGGAAAGGGTTCAGATCAAAAAAATAAATAGGTTAGAGACCATTTTAAAATAGATATTTGAGTTTTTCAACAGACCCTACTTACAAATGAATACTTTCAACTTCTCGCTGAATACTTTCCACTTTCCACTGACCACTAACTACTTACTACTTACTACTTACTACTGAATACTAAGCACTACCCACTGACTACAAAATTTCACTCTCCATTGTTTGAATTCTTTCAGTTTCATAAGGTTCAGCATGCACAAAAACGTCACATCGATCAATGACATTGCAGATTTCCATTTCCACTTTGTCGCAGATTTCATGAGCTTTTGTCAGCATAATATCTCCATCAAGTGTCACGGCCACCCTGACAAATGTGTCGGCTCCGGCAGATCTGACTTTCTGATCATGAAAACCTTTCACATGTGGAAAAGAGGCCAATATAATTAAACATAGAATGGAAATCATTATTAAATATTCTTAACAATCTATTTTTAAAAAGTGTCTTCATAAAGATTATATTTGCTGTTGATGAAAACATTTGAAAATATAGCAATCAGACTCATTCTACTTCTGGCAGTTCTTTTCTGCCTGGGGCTTGATGTATATACTGATTACAATTCTCCGATTTATACTATAGAACTTTCGGCAGATGCAAATGTTGTGGATGACGGTTTAGATTCAAACAGTGATATAAGCGACGAACTCCAAATGGATTTGGTATACGACTTCAGTTCAATAAATGAACCTATATTACGGATACCGAACTCCAAAAAGCTGATTTTAACGCAGAATTATACCTTTTCAAATTGGCAACCGCCAAGAATTTCCAATTTCAGGATATAAAATCCTTAATTGTTATTAATTACATCCGATATATCTAATTGATGATTAGGGTGTTGCTTATTCTACCCGAAATCTTTATTCTTATTTGACTTCTTTGGAATCTTTTCGAATAGTTCTGAATTTGTCAAACTATACATAGTGATAATTGTTGTAATAGTGCCAATACTTCAAGAGATGGAATTCAATGACATTATAAAAAATAATAGTAGGAATTCCGATAACTACATGGAAAGTAGTTATCGCCATAACAATACTTATCAATCGAATTCTAAGTATACCTTTCACCGACCTGGAAACAATTATAAATGGCTACACTTTATGGAAACCATACGAATTGATAAAAAACTTCAACTACTGGTCTCAATTGCAGGTATATTGTTATTGTCTATAATTGTTGGAATGATGCTGATTTTGCTGCCTTTAATAGTCAAATTATTTAATTATATCAGTCAATATGGGGTGCAGGAAATTGTTGGATATGTAACCGTATTGATTGATAAAATATGGAAAGGAACCTTAATATGAATTCTGACAAAACAAATACAGACAAATATTTTCTTTTAAATATTTCTTATAAAAAACAGGATAATCTTATAGTAGATTCTGCTGAAAGCCCAATCAATAAAGCGAATACAGAATATTTCGAACAACTTATCCGTACAGCTTTGGCCGATAATTTTATAAGTGCCAGTGAATTGGAATTACTGCACAGCATAAGTCAAAGATTGGGATTTACAATAGATGAAACCGATCGAATAATTAATAAAACTGGAAATACAAATTGCAATCCTTCTGCATCTCTGTTTCATATTTTCGAACAAGTCTTTGAAATTGTAAACATGACCTTGGCAGATGCATCAATCGATAAAAATAAAATGCATTTAGTAAGTGATTTTGCTGCAAAATGTGGATTCAATGATGAAGAAATACCTGAAATGGTGAATCTACTATCCAATGGTATACGACAAGGCAAAAGTAAAGCAGAACTTTTTAAAGATTATCAGAATAAAGTAAAATGATGAAGCGTGAAATATTTCTTATCAATGTTATAGAAAAAATATTGAATGAAGGACTGGCTTAAATCATTGTATATCCGTAGTTTACAGTTGGCAAATACAAAATGGAGCGTTTGGGCGTTATTTATTTGCGCTTTTGCAGATGCCTCATTTTTACCTATGCCTACTCAACTATTTTTCATGACCTTGGTATTGATAAATAGTAAAAAATCTTATCAATATGTACTATTTGCAACTTTGGGAACCTTTTTCGGAGCATTGTTAGGTTATGCAATTGGTCATTTTGCATGGCTGGATGTGAATGGAGAATTTACAGGTCTTGCCAGATTTGTGTTTGATAATATCCCGGGATTTACTGAGTCTGTATATCAATATATTCATATTCAGTATGTAAAATGGGATTTGCTAATTTTGTTTATTGCGCCATTTATTCCTATTCCTTACAAGATAATTTCAATTTCTTCGGGGGTATTTGATATGAATATTTTAGTCTTTTTACTCGGTACTTTATTCAGTCAGTGCTTAAGATTTTATCTTTTGGCATTTATGGTCATTAAATTAGGTCCATGGGTATTAAAGATATTTGAATTTAAAACAAAGCCCCTTGCAATACTAATAGCCGCCGGAGTGGCAATAGCAATTATCGCTATCAAAATATTCTGATTTTTGAGAAGAGATTTAAAAAATAAATATCTATTTTTTGCCCGTAGATCATGAACCTTTGTTTTTTACAATTTGAAAAGACCTGATGATTTAATAACGTGAGCTCGATATAATGAACCCTTTGAAAAAAGAATCACATTTTCCAAAAGTGGGTTAGGCAAGAATTGCTTTCCTTCTTTCTCAAAAATACCACATTATCAGCATTTATAGAATCCATTGGATATTCCTGTTTTTCCGACAACTACGACAACTACGACAAGAAAGACAAGAAAGACAATTGTGGTTTTATTCTTCCAAGAAGGGAGAGAATCATTAAAACGACAAGTGTCGTTATTGTCTTTCTTGTCTTTCTTGTCGGAAAAACAGGAGTATAAGTAGCCTATTCTATTAACCTGAGTTCGATCTAAGAAAAGGGAAAATAATTTGAGGGAGTTTGTGTCCCTATTGGGTTTTTCAAATTACGGAAATTATGCATATTACATACTGTACCTTTTTAGTCAAGGGGTTCAATCTCAAGTAATTTTGTTTTGAGTCTACTTTGGTTGTATACCTATTTCAGAATAAGACAGTGTGTAATACATAAAAAAATGGCTGCCCAGTTAGGACAGCCATTTGGTATTTTACTTCTAAATATTATTATTCTTTATCAACTTGAGCGGGTTTAGTAGTTTGTGTTGGCTGAGCAGCTTTAGCAGCCTCAGCAGCTTTTGCTTTTTCAACAAACCAACTAAGTGGGTATGAAGATGGTCTTTCAAGAGGAACTCCATAAACACGGTCGAAAACCAATGATGCCAGTACACCTAAAGAACGGTATACGCCGAACAATACGGTATAGAAACTTGACTCGGTGATTCCGTAATGGTGAAGAAGAGATCCACTAATTGCATCTACATTAGGCCATGGGTTTTTGATTTTCCCTGTGCCTTCCAGAATTGGTGGAGCAACACGGTACACTGCATTGACAATGTTGATCAGCTTGTCATGTTTAATGTATTTTTCAGCAAATTCTTGCTGAACAGTAAACCTCGGATCAGTAATACGAAGAACAGCATGACCGTAACCAGGAACTACTCTACCTTGTACAAGAGTTTGTTCAATGTAGTCAGCAATCTGTTTGTCCGTTGGTTCGTCGGTTCCCAATTGTTCGATCATTTCTTCAAGCCAGTTCATTACATCCTGATTGGCAAATCCATGCAATGGACCAGCCAGACCTACCATTCCTGCTGCTAAAGCATAATAGGCATTGCTCAAAGCAGTCCCAACCAAATGGGTAGCATGAGCCGAAACGTTTCCACCTTCATGATCGGCATGAATAACCATATAAAGGCGTAAAAGTCGTTTCACTTCAACAGAGTCATAACCCATCATGTGAGCCAGATTTCCTGCCCAGTCTAAGCTAGGATTGGGTTCGATATGGTTTCCGTTGTGGTAAATTCTTCTGTAAATATAGGCAGCAATTCTAGGTAAACGTGCAATCAACGTCATGACATCTTCATACATAAAATCCCAGTAGAATTTTTTGTTGACCCCTGCACGATAAGCTTTCTGAAATACAGAATCATAAGCCATTGAAAGGATAGCCGTGCTGAATTGCGTCATCGGACGACTATTCTTTGGCATAGCATCAATAACATCAAAAACATGCTGCGGCACGTGAGCACGTGTAGCCCAGTCTTTCGAAATATTAATCACGTCTTCCTTTTCCGGAATTTCACCTACCATCATAAGGTAAAAAAGTCCTTCAGGAAGAGGTTCGCCTTCATCATCAAGCTTGGGAAGTTTTTGCTGCAATTCAGGGAGTGAAAATCCTCTGAAGCGGATACCTTCATTTGCATCCAATTTCGATGTCTCAGTAAGAAGGGCAGGAATTCCTTTCATTCCTGATAGTACCTGATCTATGGTTACCTGTCCTAATACAACATCACCGTAATCTCTCCGTATCCGTTGAAATTCAGCTAAATCTTTGTCAGCCTTTTCAAAAAACCTGTTTTTAATGTATTCCATATATTTAGTCTTAACTTTTGGTTTTAATATGAAAATAATTTCTTAAATTAATGAATATTTCTGATAATTTCATCTGCAAATTCGGATGTTGATAATAAAGTTGCACCATCCATCATATTAAACAAATCAGAAGTGACTTTTCTTTTTGCAAAGGTATGTTCCATAGCATCATAAATGTGTTCAGCCGCCTCATTCCAACCGATATATTGAAGTAACATAGCTCCTGAGAGTATGAGGGAACCGGGATTTGCTTTTCCTGTTCCAGCAATACCGGGGGCTGTTCCGTGGGTAGCCTCAAAAATGGCATATCCGCTGTTGTAATTGATATTTGCCCCTGGTGAAATGCCAATTCCGCCAACCATAGCCGCCAATTGATCAGAAATATAATCGCCGTTCAGGTTTAAGGTGGCAATAACTGAATGATCGAACGGATGAAGTAAACTTTCCTGAAGGAATGCATCAGTTATTACATCTTTGATAATTACTTTACCTGCCAGCTTTTCTTTTTCAAGTTCAACTTTCGCAACTGCTTGACCTTGTTGTTCTTCAATTAGTTGATATTGTCTCCAGGTGAAAGTCTGATCTGCAAATTCTGTTTCAGCCATATCGTATCCCCAGTTTTTAAATGCCCCTTCTGTAAATTTCATGATATTCCCTTTATGAACAATTGTAACGGATGGAAGTTCACGGGAAATAGCATATTGTATTGCGGCCTTGATTAATCGTCGGGAACCTTCTTTCGAAACGGGCTTAATACCGAATGAACTGCTTTCTGGAAACCTAATTTTATCAACCTTCATTTCATTGATCAGAAAATCGCGTAAACGGATAGCATTATTAGTGCCGGTCATAAATTCTATTCCCGCATAGATGTCTTCAGTATTTTCTCTAAAAATGTGCATGTCAACCAATTCAGGATATCTGATAGGAGAGGGGACTCCCTTAAACCACCGGATCGGACGTAGACAAACATAAAGGTCAAGAGTTTGGCGCAGAGCTACATTCAGGGACCGAATTCCATCTCCAACTGGAGTTTCCAACGGACCTTTGATGCCAACAATGTATTTCTGAAAGGCTTCCAATGTTTCTTCGGGCAAATAACTTCCTGTAAGTAGAAAAGCCTTTTTACCAGCCAGTACTTCTTTCCAAATCAATTTTTTAGAACTGCCATAAGCTGCATGAACTGCTGCATCCATAACCCGCTGACTCGGACCAGTGATATCCTGTCCGATTCCGTCCCCCTCAATAAAAGGGATGATGGGCTGATCGGGAACGATTAATTGACCATTTTTGAATTCAATTTGTTGACTCATGCTAACTAAAATTTCTTAAGATTACTCGGATTAAAACGGATTAAACGGATTGCCTCTACGATAATACCACATCGCACCTCATTTTCTTATTTCTTATTTCTTATTTTTCATTGAACATTGAATATTTTCAACCCTTTAATCAAAATTTGATTATCCATCTAACCATCTAACCATCCAACCATCTAACCATCCAACCATCCAACCCTTCAACCATCCAAACATCTCCCTACTTCAATTTCTTCTGTAAATTAGAATCAATAGCATCCAGAAATCCTTCAGTTGTTAGGTATTGATCGTTTTTAAGATTATTTCCATAAATTAGCATGGCTAGGTCTTTGGTCATTTTTCCACTTTCTACAGTTTCAACACATGTCTTTTCAATTGCTTCGGCAAAATTGATCAATTCCTGATTTCCATCAAGCTTGCCGCGGAATTCCAAACCACGGGTCCATGCATAAATAGAAGCGATGGGGTTGGTTGAAGTAGGTTTTCCCAGTTCGTGTTGACGGAAGTGGCGTGTTACAGTTCCATGAGCAGCTTCAGCTTCCATTGTTTTTCCATCGGGAGTGATCAAAACAGAGGTCATCAATCCGAGTGAACCAAATCCTTGAGCTACGGTATCAGATTGAACATCACCATCATAATTTTTACATGCCCATACGAATCCACCTTCCCATTTCATACACGCTGCTACCATGTCGTCTATCAAACGGTGTTCATAGGTAATACCTGCTTCAGCAAATGAAGTTTTAAATTCAGCATCAAATACATCCTGAAAAATATCTTTAAAACGTCCGTCATATTTCTTTAGAATGGTATTTTTTGTTGAAAGATAGAGCGGCCATTTTTTTATCAAGGCCTGGTTCATGCAAGCTCTGGCAAAACCGGTAATCGAATCGTCAGTGTTGTACATGGCCATTGCCACGCCATCACCTTCGAAATCATATACATCAAATGAAGTTTCCTTACTGCCATCTTCAGGAGTGAAAGTGATGGTAAGTTTGCCTTTCCCTTTGGTAACAAAATCGGTAGCCTTGTATTGATCACCAAAAGCATGACGCCCAATACAAATTGGCTGTTTCCATCCTGGAACAAGACGGGGAATATTACTGATGATGATGGGTTCACGAAATACAGTACCATCAAGAATATTTCTGATGGTGCCATTCGGCGATTTCCACATTTTTTTCAATCCAAACTCTTCAACACGTGCTTCGTCAGGAGTGATGGTTGCACATTTGACACCTACACCGTACTTTTTGATGGCATTAGCTGCATCAATGGTTACCTGGTCGTTGGTTAAATCACGATTTTCCATTCCCAGATCGTAGTACTTAATGTCCACATCAAGATATGGGAAAATCAACTTCTCTTTGATAAATGTCCAGATCACACGGGTCATTTCATCTCCATCCAGCTCAACTACCGGGTTAGTTACTTTAATTTTTTCTTTCATTATCAGAACTATCGTTAAATGTTTTGTTTGCGAATTAAATCCAATGCTGAACCAGCTTTAAACCAGTCAATTTGCGATTGGTTGTAGGTATGGTTAAGTCTGATTAAGTCTGTTTTAGCGTCTGAATGAACCACTTCAAGGATCAACGATTTGCCTGGCGTAAATTCTTTCAGATCTATAAAATTAAAGATATCATCTTCAAGTATTAACTCATAATCTTCTTCATTGGCAAAAGTAAGACCGAGCATACCCTGCTTTTTAAGGTTGGTTTCATGGATACGTGCAAACGACTTGACTATCACGGCTTTTACACCCAAATGACGTGGCTCCATTGCTGCATGTTCACGCGATGATCCTTCTCCGTAGTTATGATCGCCTACCACAATAGTTGGTATGCCAGATGCTTTGTAATACCTCTGTACAGTTGGAACTTCTCCATATTGGCCGGTCATCTGATTCTTCACTTTATTGGTTGCATTGTTGAATGCATTGACTGCACCAATAAGCATGTTATTTGATATATTGTCGAGGTGGCCTCGAAATCTAAGCCACGGACCAGCCATCGAAATATGATCGGTGGTACATTTCCCCTTTGCTTTGATCAACAGTTTGGCCCCCATTATGTTCTCTCCATTCCAGGGAGCAAAAGGATAGAGCAATTGCAATCGTGAAGACTCCGGGTCAACTTTTACGACTATGGATGCTCCATTTTCCGCAGGAGCCTGATATCCTGCATCTTCCACATCAAAACCCAGGTCAGGAAGTTCCTGTCCTGTTGGAATATCCAATTTCACCAATTCGCCGCTTTCATTGGTTAGATAGTCGGTCAACGGATTGAATGTCAGATCGCCTGCGATAGCCATTGCGGTTACTATTTCTGGAGAAGCTACAAATGCATGTGTATTGGGATTTCCATCAGCCCTTTTGGAGAAATTACGGTTGAAGGAATGTATGATTGTATTCTTCTCGCCTTTCTCGGCTCCGGGGCGAGACCATTGACCAATACAAGGACCACAGGCATTGGCAAATACACTTGCGCCAATCTTATGAAAGGTATCTATAAATCCATCCCTTTCAATGGTAAACCTTACCAATTCGGATCCTGGGGTTACAGTGAATTCTGATTTCGCTTTCAGCTTTTTATCAACAGCCTGCTGTGCTAGTGAGGCTGCTCTCGAAATATCTTCATAAGAGGAGTTGGTACATGAACCAATCAATCCAACTTCAATTTTTGTAGGCCAGCCATTTTCTTTGGCAACTTCGGCCATTTCTGAAATAGGTGTTGCACGGTCTGGCGTAAATGGTCCATTAATATAAGGTTCCAATTGATCCAGATTGATTTCGATCAGCTGATCAAAGTATTTTTTAGGATGTGCATACACTTCAGGATCAGCAGTTAAATGATTACTGACCGTATTGGCCAATTCTGCAACATCAGCTCGTCCTGTTGCTCTAAGGTAACGTTCCATCGATTCGTCATAGCCAAAAGTTGAAGTTGTAGCACCCACTTCAGCACCCATATTACAAATCGTTCCCTTTCCTGTACATGAAATTGATTTTGCTCCTTCACCAAAATATTCAATGATAGCACCCGTTCCGCCTTTTACAGTCAGGATTCCGGCCACTTTAAGGATAATATCTTTGGGAGCGGTCCAACCATTCAATTTACCTGTGAGCTTGACACCAATCAATTTCGGAAATTTCAATTCCCAGGCCATACCGGCCATTACATCAACAGCATCAGCGCCGCCAACGCCGATGGCAATCATTCCTAAACCTCCTGCATTTACAGTGTGTGAGTCCGTTCCAATCATCATTCCGCCTGGAAATGCATAGTTTTCGAGCACTACCTGGTGAATAATGCCAGCTCCAGGTTTCCAAAATCCTATTCCATATTTTGTTGAAACAGATTCAAGAAAGTCATACACTTCCTTGTTGATTTTTATGGCATCATTAAGATCGGCCAACCCATTTTTGCTGGCCTGTATAAGATGATCACAATGAACAGTTGTAGGTACAGCCGTTTTGCTTTTACCTGAATTCATGAATTGAAGTAAAGCCATTTGTGCAGTAGCATCCTGCATAGCCACACGATCGGGGGCAAAATCTACATAATCAGCACCCCGCTTGAAATCACGCAACGGTTGATCCTGAAACAAATGAGAATAAAGAATTTTTTCAGAAAGTGTTAATGGCCTATTTAAATGCTTTTTGACTGCTTCAATTTTAACATTTAATTCCTTGTAAGTTTTTGTGATTAAATCCAGATCAAACATATATATATGGTTTTTTGTAATTGTCAAAATACTAATTGCATTAATTCCCAATATTAACAAAGCCTTTGCCTAATTGTTTTTTCAAAGCTGTGTAATATATCAAAAAAAATTTGATATATTATATATAGTTGAAGATGAATTTTGACCCCTATATTTTCATGCTTTAAATGTTCAATAATAATTAATACTAATGAGGACTATGTATCAATTTATTAACCGTTTTTTAATGATGAAATAATAAAAACCGTCAGAAATTAGACCCCTTTAAATATCATTAAAAAACGTAAATTTACATTTCTAGTTGAATGATCGTATCTATTGGTTTTTTCTTCGAATTTAGTCTAATAACAGACCTAAACCTATAATTTGTTATATTTGTCAAATAACTCAATCTGAAACTTATGGAATTTAAGTCTTTACTGATGATGTTTTGTTTGTTTTTCGTATCATCAGTTGTAATAGCCAAAGATTATTATATCAATGCCACTATGGGTAATGATGAGTTGGATGGACTAAGTAAAACAAAGGCATGGAAATCTTTAAACAAAGTCTCCTCATTTACTTTTATGCCGGGGGATAGAGCACTTTTCCGATCAGGAGAAATATTCTACGGAAAGCTTGTTGTAAATGGCAATGGGTCGGCTGAAAATCCCATTTTTATTGGTCGATATGGCCGTGGTAAAAACCCTGAAATCAGAAATGCCAAGGTTGTAAATGATTGGCATAACATCGGGGATAGTTTGTGGGGAGTAAAAGACAAGGAACTGAACAGGGATCTTGGGGCCATATTTGTATTAGATTATTTAGATAATGTAAGTTATACTTATTGGCAAAAAAGAAATGAGATGAAAGACGTTTCTGTGATTGGTGATTTTTGGGGCAATGGATTATCAGTTAAGGGCTATTTTGCTGTGGTGAAATCTCCAAATAATATTTCTCCATCCATTATTTCGGGCAAAGGAACTCAGATTATTGCCTCACTTCATGACAATTCAATTACTTTAAAAGGCAACAGACACATAATCATTGATGGTTTGGCAATCCGCTTTGGTGGTTCACATGGTATATCAATTTCGGATAATGCCGAAAATATAGAGGTGCGAAATTGTGATATCTCTTATGTCGGAGGCTGTGAAATTTATAAAGGATACAATGGCCGCTATGGAAATGGGATTGAAATATGGGGCAGCGCTGATGGTGTACTAATTGAGAAAAACCGAATAGGAGAAATTTATGATACTGGTTTTACACATCAGTATTCAGGCCCTGTAAAACAATACCAGAGAAACATTATTTTTCGCAACAACATAGTTAGCAATGTGGGATTAAGCAGCATTGAATCTTGGAATATATGTTCAGATAGCAGTGGCACTATGGAAAATATTTATGTTGAAAATAATACCTTTTATAATGGTGGTATAGGATGTTGGGCTTGTGACCAACAAAACCGACAAAATTTCTTTCCGAATACTGGCAAAATTGGTACACACTTTGCCTTTTTATCCAGCAATGCTCTTATAACCGATTTTTATATCCGAAATAATATTTTCTCCAATTCTTATGACATGATGATTTTTGTAAATGGTGAATTCAATCATGGAAATGAGTACGGTAGTGGGTTTGCTGATATTAATAGTACAAATAATTTATTTTACGATGAGTTTAAAACAATGGATCAAACAAAGATTTTAGTAGATATGTATAAAGCGAAATCCCAAAATCTTTATGCCCTAAGCTTTTATGCCAAAGATTTTAAATCGTTAGAGTCTAGTTATCCGCGCCAAAAATCAGGTAAGTATGGAAATCCACAATTCAGCAATGCTGATCGTCTTGATTTTTCTATTGATAAACGATCATCAGCCTATGAGCAGGGATTAAACTTGAGCAATAAATCGAATTATCCAAACGGTATTGATTGCTGTTTTTCAGATGATATATCTGGCTATAACCGCCTACGAAATGGAACAATGGATATTGGTGCAGCTGAGGCTAAATAGCAGAAAACATGCATTTTTGTAAGTACACTTTCAAACTTTTCATCGTTATGAGTTGTTGATATGATAAAATTTAATTCTAAATACTGATATTAAGGTTGTTTATTATACTGATTTCTTTTTTGTTGCTTGGGCAAACATTGAGCTCACAAGTGACTTATATAACAAACATTCGTGTACTTAACTTTGACGCGTTTGAACCATTTCTTCATTTTAGAAATGTTACCATTTATCTGGTAAACTTTTGGGCAACTTGGTGTGGTCCTTGTATTGCCGAATTGTCAGCTATAAAAGCTGTTGATAAAAAGTATGCAGATAAAAAGTTTAAAGTGATTTTGGTAAGCCTTGATTTGCCTAATCAGCTTAAAACCAAGTTGATTCCCTTTGTAAATTCAAATAAAATTAACTCCGATGTAGTTTTACTCGATGACCCAAATCAGAATCGATGGATCGATAAGGTCGATAAAAAATGGTCGGGTGAAATACCTTTTACACTAATTTATGGGAAAGATTTCCGGGATTCATACACACAATCATTTAATTTTAAAACACTTGATTCAATTATTAACCGTAAAATTAAATTACCAGGAAACGCATTATCTCATTGTTTTTAGTTTCGTCTTTTACTATCTTAGCTGCATATTCTGCTGGTTATAGTGTAGGTGACATGGCGGCTGATTTTAAGTTGAAAAACGTTGATCAGAAGTATGTATCACTTAGTAATTACCCCGATGCCAAAGGGTTTGTTGTCATCTTTACCTGCAATGGATGCCCTTATGCCCAAGCCTATCAGAATCGTATTGTTGAGATTGATAAGAAATATAAATCAAAGGGATATCCTGTAATCGCTATAAATCCCAATGACCCTTCAATGGCTCCTGATGACTCTTTCGATAAAATGGTATCAGTTGCAAAAGACAAAGGCTTCACTTTTCCCTATTTGATGGATGAAAAGCAGCAAGTTTATAAGAATTTTTAGTGCAGTACGAACTCCTCATGTTTACCTCCTTCAGAAAAAAGGAAGTGATTTAGTCGTTCAATACATTGGGGCCATTGATAATAATTATCAGGATGCATCAAAGGTAAATACCCCTTATTTAGCAAATGCCCTGGATGCATTGATAGCCGGGAATGAATTTGAATATTTCACTTATCAAAAACGCTTTACATACTTGTGACAATAAGGAGTACCGTTTTCTTTGGCATAATAATCCTGATGATATTCTTCTGCCTTCCAGAATTTTGTCGCAGGTACAATCTGTGTTTTCACTCTGTACCCTTTCAATTTTAATAGCTCTACTAAGTTCTCAGCAGTTTTTTTCTGATCCATATTCAAGTAAAATACCGATGAACGATACTGATCTCCAATATCTGGTCCCTGTCGATCAAGTTCTGTAGGATCGTGAATTTCGAAAAACAGTTTGGCTACATTCTCATAATTCGTTTTTTGAGGATCAAATATAATTCTTGCGGCTTCGGCATAACCTGTTTTGTGACCGCTAACCTCCTCATAAGTGGGTTTTTCACCATGTCCTCCAATATAGCCAACCTCCGTTGAAATAACTCCCGGAGCCTTTTGCATATAATATTCGACACCCCAAAAACAGCCGCCAGCAAAGATTGCTGTATCAGGTTGGTTCGTTTTAGTGGCTGCGGGAATGAACATAAGGGATATTGAATTCACACAGTGCCTTGTATCTTTGGGGGTAAAACCCTCACCAGTAAAAACATGGCCCAGATGAGCACCGCAATTGGCACAGATGATTTCAGTCCTCAATCCATCAGGAACTCGTTTAACAGCTCCAGGAATTTCATCATCAAAACTTGGCCATCCACAGTCGGATTTGAATTTATCATTCGATCTGTACAAGGGTGCATTGCAACGTTTGCAAACATAAGTTCCTGCTTCAGAAAAATCATTGTATTTCCCTGTAAATGGCCGCTCTGTTTGTTTATTTACAATCACAGCCTCTTCTTCCGGCGTAAGTTTATTGTATTTCATATCTTGAGATTTATTTTCCATTTTCACTTTTTCTGATCCCTTTTGTGAACATCCCTGTAATCCAATGAACAGGAGTCCAAGAACTAAAAGAATTGTTTTCATATTTTTTACATTTCAATTTAAATAACAGAATTTTCTTAACAGTTTTTCTTTCAAAATTAATGCCAATTAAAGATACGAAAAATTGTTGAGTAAAATTGGGTTTGGAAATTATATTAAACTAAATCTAATGCTAATTGATAATCCTTTTGAGTTTGAATACCAATATGCCCTGCACATCAAATTTTATCAACCTATCAATTGAACGTTTTAGGCTGAGCATATTCATTTAAATAAGGATGATAAGGTGTGGAATTGAGGGATTTAACCATTTTGTTAATAAATCCCCCACGTTCTAGAAAACGTACATCAAAATAAATAACTTTGGAATTGAACCAGATAAAAACCATCAACTAATTATATAACTTATATTTCATGAGAAGTCAGCGATATTTTTACTCTCAATTCGGGAGTCCCTGATCTCCTTGATTATTTCTTCAGCGGTTCTATCATCTTCCCAAGCTCCATATAAATTTCACCAGTCAATTTTGTTGACTTCGCTGGTATCAATAGATTCTGTCAGCTTTATAATCAATTTCTTTTTCGAATCATTATCCAGTCGCATTAACAATTCAAAATATTTATCTATTGTCTCGTTTGTTAATGCTAAGCTCATAATGTAAATTTTTATATAGATACAAAATTATATCCATATTCTTTTATTTTTGCTTTTACAATATGAAATTTTTAAACAATATCATCCTAAAAATTGAACCAATTGGGTTGTATGTTTGCATTTATATTACTGATCAGTATTTGCATGGACAGGAATCGTAAAATGAAATTTGGAGCCTTTGCCAGGTGTACTTTCGACTCCTATTGTTCCTCCATGCTGTTCAATAAAATCTTTACACAAAATCAGGCCTAACCCAGTTCCTTTTTCACCTTGCGTGTCTGGTGTAGAGCAGTTTACATCAATCCTGAATAATTTTTCCATGATTGATGTTAAAATTCCCACTCCTGAATCGGCTACTGAAACTTTTATTTCATTGGTATTAACCTCAGCTGAAATGATTATAGTACCTCCCTGTGGAGTAAATTTAAGTGCATTCGAGACCAGGTTTCTTATGATTGTAGCAATCATAGCCTTGTCGCCATAAAAAACTAATGATGAGGGCAATGCTTTTGTGATTGATATGGATTTTTGAGTAGAGGTATCAATAAATAATAGTATTATTTCATCAATAATATCTGCAATTTCGAAATATTCGGGATTGAAGATCATCCTTCCAATTTGCGATTGCGACCATTGCATCAGGCTCGTGAGTAAATTCATAGCCCTTTGTGAAGAATTGATGATGATCCCGGCATATTTTTTGCAGTTTTCAAAATCCTCCATAAGCACCCTTTCCAGAAGAATATTGCTAAACCCAATGATGGAATTAAAAGGGCTTCTTAAATCGTGTGCAAGGATGGAGAAAAACTTGTCCTTTTCAGCGTTAAGCTTCTGAAGTTCATAGTTTTTATAATTTAGTTCCTGTTCTGCTATTTTGCGTTCACTAATATCATTTAAGGTACCCGTCCAAATAATATCCCTGTTTTCCAACACCCTGGGCACCGATTCAAAATGTACCCAGATCATTTGGTCGTTCACCATGAAACGGCCTTCCCATAAAAATGGAATCGTTTGTAAGTTCGCTTCAACATTTTTGCTGACAAAGTCTGCTCTGTCAGCTTGGTCAATGAAATTGTTAATGATGCCGGGGTGCTTTTCAAAAGCTTGTTTATCTAAATTTAATATTTCACAGAAACGGTCATTCACAAATTCAATTCTATAAGGCGCGTCATCTGAACTGGACCACTTTTCTTCATTTGTACCTTCGTCATTGAATACATACAAACGATATATGCCTGAAGGAAGCGCATTTGCAAGGTCTATATACAATTCTCGTTCCAGGTTAAGCGTCTCAGTAATCTTTGCATGCTCATCTGTGGCCTTACTTAGATCACTCAACTCATTTTTTAACAGGGCCAGTTCCTGCATGAGTTGTTGATTGGTCTTAGCTTGAAAGCTCATTTAATTTTCATTTTACAGAATATTGAATCAGTTTCTATTGTTATTGGCTATAACGATTAAGGCTAATTTACCTTTACTTCGGATTGTAAATATAATAAAATTATTTAATATAGGAAAATATGGGACGTTTAAAATGCAGAAAACCAAAATTACTCTGCCTAAATGTTTTGGAGATTACTCTTCTTCCTTTCAATCATTATGAGAATATAAACAAGATTTCAGAAATACATTCATAAAGCGCAGCGTCTTTCTTTGATTACTTCATCAGAGAATGAACCTTTATAATCCTTTAATAATGCCTGTATTTCTAAGAATGAAAAATCTGGAATCTGCAAACGTTTTACAGTCTCTTCTTCGAATGTAATTGTAACTCTTACAGATCTTTTACTCATTAAAGGCCTATCAAGTTTAAGTTGCCCGTTAAAATATGTTCCTGTTATTGTAACCATTTTTACGTTTTTAACAAAGATAAAAAAAAATAGTTTAAACCCTCTTTTATTTTTTATTACTGAGTCGACTCCGAAAAAATATTTATTGCAACTAAGTCTCTAAATATCAACCCGATTCCTCAGGATAATAATCGTATGCGACATATAATCAGTACTTTGTGTGACTTTGATGCTTAATGCCATTTCAATACTAACTCAATACTAACTCAATACCAACTCAATACTAACTCAATACCCAATGGGTACATAATGGGTACATAATGGGTACATTACGGGTACATAATGGGATCATGAACCCGTAATGTACCCATTTAAAACCCATTTACAACCCATTCACTATTGAATTAGTATTGAATTAGTATTGAGTTAGTATTGAGTTAGTATAGAGTTAGTATAGAGATAGTATAGAGATAATAATATAGATTTATAGTTTCGTTTTTTCGAAAATAACAATAAAAAAGATGCGTTGAATGGATCAAAAGGCAAATTTACAGGAGATTACATTACGGGTTACAAGATGACAAAAGTTTCCAAAATGCAATTTTGTTGCTTTGAAAAAAAAGAGGATAAACTGTTTTTGAATATGATCGAATTTATTACTGATTTTATAATTCGGTCCCTTATTAGTTTTCTATTATCTTAATTTGATCAGGGAATTTAAATTCTAAGATTGAAGGAATAAAATTATGTATTTTGAAGTATATTAATCAATATATAATTGCTTATACTAAAAACGGGATAAATTTATACATTTTCATTGTGGCATTTATAAAAGACTCAATATCTGTTTTGCAGGTTTCAACTTGAAAATTGCTTTAGATGATGCAACTTATTATTGATGACTTGTTGAAATCTTATGAGACGCCAATTTCCCGTAGGGAATGCATATCCATAAAAAGCATAGAGGGGTGAACCACCTTTTCCCGTATGGAATTTATATCCATAAGTAAAAAAGGATGAAAAGGAACCACCTTTCGAGTATTGAACATACAATCAGCTAATTATGAATTCACTACGAAAAAAAATAGCTACTCATTTGATGCTTTTAATGGATATAAATTCCCTACGGGAAATGGGTCTCACCTGGTTATGCGCTTTATGGATATAAATTCCCTACGGGAAAAGGAGCTAATAATCCTTCATTATTACCATTGCATATTATATTAACCTGGTTCATTCAATGTACAAATTTATCCTGTCTGTTGCTTAATATTGAACAACAAAAAAAGGCAGTTAAGTATGCCGGATCTTCCAAACACATTAAACTGCCTTCAACTTTTTATACTGTTATATTTATACTACAATCATAATTAACTAAGGATAATCTGATTGGTAAAATGGCACTGATTATCCAATGGTAGCAACCATTACAGCCTTTATGGTGTGCATTCTATTTTCTGCCTGATCAAAGACGATTGAGGCTTCACTTTCAAAAACTTCATCTGTAACTTCAAGCCCATCGAGGCCAAATTTCTGGTACAATTCTTCGCCCACTTTGGTATCACGGTTATGAAAAGCTGGCAAACAATGAAGGAATTTCACGTTTGGATTTCCGGTTAGGTCCATGGCTTTTTGATTGACCTGGTAGGGGAGGAGCAGTTCAATTCTTTCTGCCCAAACGGATTCGGGTTCACCCATTGAAACCCAGATATCGGTATATAAAAAGTCGCAATCCTTTACTGCTTCTGCCAAATCATCAGTAATTAACAGTTTGGCACCACTTAAGGCCGCAATTTCCTGACATGTTTGCTGCAACTGGGCTGTTGGTTGACAACTCAAAGGCGCAGCAGCCCTAAAATCCATCCCCAGTTTAGCAGCGCCAACCATCAATGAATTTCCCATGTTATTATGTGCATCACCAAGGTAGCAAAACTTAATTTCTGACAATGGCTTGGTTGAATGTTCTTTCATGGTTAGAAAGTCAGCCAGAATTTGTGTGGGATGAAATTCATCGGTAAGGCCATTCCATACAGGAACGCCCGCGTATTCACCCAATTCTTCGACGATGCTTTGACCATAACCACGATATTCGATGCCATCGTACATTCGACCTAACACTCTGGCAGTATCCTTGATAGACTCCTTATGACCAATTTGAGATCCTCCAGGACCAAGATAAGTAACATGGGCACCCTGATCATAAGCCGCCACTTCAAAAGCGCAACGGGTTCGGGTTGAAGTTTTTTCAAATATCAACGCAACGTTTTTACAATCAAGCATTTGCTCTTCCAACCCTGTTGATTTTGCTTTCTTTAATTTTGAAGCAAGTTGAATCAGATAGAGAATTTCTTCAGCACTAAAATCGAGTAGTTTCAGGAAGTTCCTGTTCTTTAAATTAATTTTCATTTTTTTTTTTGTTGTATAATAATAAGTTTCTTTCTTTATCTTAGTTGTTGTTAACTTTAAATAGAGGATCGAGAAGTAATTTTACTCCATAAATGAATGCTGAATATAACAATTTTAATACATGCAAAAAAAATAGAACGCGGATTTAAAAGGATTTAGCGGATTAAAAACAGATTAAAAATACTTCGTATTTGATTTTGTACGTCATACTTTTAGAAATGATCAATAATCCATTAAATCAATTCATTATCCTGTTGTCTTTTTTTAATCCATTCCAATTTATTGGAATATAGATCCGTTTTTAATCCGCTTAACCCGTTTAAATCCGCGTTCCATTTCTTCTTTTCTTGTTTTGATAATCAACATTAAACTTTTTGTTCGTATTGCATCGTAATTTTTGATCCATAAGATTTATCCTCCAACTTCTTGGCTTCAGTGATGACACTCTTATCGCCTCCGTTTTTAATAAAATACAGACAGGCTTTGATTTTGGGAGCCATTGTACCTTCAGCAAAAGTTCCTGCCTCAAGGTATTTAACTGTATCAGCATAATTCAGGAATTCAAGTTTTTCCTGAGTTGGAAGGCCAAAATCTTTGTAAATAAATGATACATCGGTGAGGATATAAAACTCGTTGGCCTTAATTTTGGAAGCCAATAATGCAGAAGCCAAGTCTTTGTCGATCACCGCATCCACTGTTCTAAGATCATTATTTTGGTCATAATATACAGGTATACCTCCACCACCAGCAGTGATGACAATATTACCGGCCCTGACAAGCGTTTCTATAATTTCCTGGTTGATAATATCTATAGGTTGTGGTGATGATACCATTCTACGCCAACCCCCAATTGCTTTGGAAGAAGGTTTAAAAATCCAACCTTTTTCTTGCTGAAGTTTCTTTGCTTCCTCTTCTGAATATATTTTACCAATTCCTTTCGTTGGATTATTGAAAGCCGGATCATTCGGATCAACTGTAGCCATAGTAACCAGTGTAATCACATTTTTACTGATACCATGATTTTTCAATACATTTCGCAACATACGTTCAATCATGTAACCAATTCCACCTTGTGTATCCGCCACACAAACATCAAGCGGCATAGCAGCAATATCGTACAATTGAAGTCCAGCTTCGTTGCGCATCAATATATTTCCAACCTGAGGGCCATTACCGTGAGTAATAACCAATTCGAATCCTTCATTGAGCAGAAAAATCAAATTCTCAAGTGTATCAGTCGTATTTAATTCCTGTTGTTCAATGGTTCCGGTTTCATTTTCCCTAAGTAAGGCATTTCCACCCAGCGCCACAACTGCAATTTTATTCATTGGCTTGATATATTAAGGAACTGTATATTTGAATTTTAAATTACTGTTAATAGTCCATGATATTTGCTCTTATAATAACTTATCAACTGATAAAAAAAGTACTTTTAAACGATTTAAAAGTCTAATTATATTTAAGTTTTACATTCAATATTATTTGAAACAGATTCATACAAACTTAATAAAACCAAAGGATTATAATCATGATCAATGTTATTTATATCAAAGAAATATAAAATAGTAAGGCAAGGGTGATATTAATGAATTTGTTTCAAGTAATCGTCTGAATATGTGCGCATTGAATAAATAATATAAGCATTATAAATGAATCGGAAGAGTAAGGTTAATGAATCAATGTAAATTTTGATCCAAAGAGAAAGAATTTATTTATGATTTTTCAGTTTGAATATTAGAAAATAGATCAGGGCAACAACTGAATAGTTTTATATTTATTGTTAAAATTTTCTGAAATAAATATTCGTCTGGAGAGAAAAGTTAAATAATTAAGAATCAAAAATCATTAACTTTGCGCACGAATTTTCAATCCGAATGGCAAAAAAGATTACGAAGGCAGTAAAGACACCCAAGAAAGCAGCAAAGGCGAATAAGTCTGTAAATATATGGGTAATTATAAATTTTTTCAAGAGCAACCGATTTAAATATTCATTGGGGCTTTTTTTAATGATCTTCAGCGGTTATCTGGCTGTAGCATTTGTTTCCTATATATTTAATGGAGGAGTTGATCAAAGCAAGCTGGATCTTTCATGGCAGGATTATCTTTTTGATCCATCGGTGAAAGTTCAAAATATAGCAGGTAAAGGAGGCGCCTATTTAAGCGAACAGTTTATCAATTTAGGCTTTGGCTTTGCATCGGTATTCTTTATCGTAATATTCATCGTAGGCGCTCTCAATTTGTTTGGTTATAATAAGATCAAATTTCTCAAAGTGCTTTTATTCTCAGTGGTTTGGATGCTTTGGACTTCTATAACATTGGGTCTTGCATTAACGGATAAAGCTGATAATCAATTTTTAGATGTTGGCGGCATGTACGGATTTATCCTTTCCAGCCTGCTTTCTTCACTTTTGGGAACTTTAGGAGCTACATTAATATTGGCATTTTTATTGTTCGTATTGTTGATTTTTACTTTCAACCAATTTGTACCTTGGTTGACACGTGTATTTGCAAGTAAGGAAAAATCAGAAGTAGTAACAGATCCATCATCTGAAGAATTACAGCCTGAATTAGCAATGGCTGGACCCAAGTTAAAAGTACCTGAAAAGTTGACCATTTCGAAAGTGATCAATGAAGACAATAAGATTGAAGCCAATTTTAATCCTGATACTCAGGATGATGATGATGATTTCGAGATTGAAAATACCTTGCTCCAAAAAGATGTTGAATCGAGCATTGAAGATCAGATTTTCACCAGTGTTAAAAGACCTGAGAAAGCGGTAGTTAAAGAGACTGAAATGCACGTCACGAAGATTGTGGAAGAGGAAGTTGACGATCATGGAATGCCTGTAATGGAGAATTATGACCCTACACTGGATTTATCAAGTTATAAATATCCAACTCCTGATTTGCTTGATGATCATGTTTCGGGAAATTCAGAAGTAAGTAATGATGAGCTGATTTCAAATAAAAATAAGATTGTAGAAACACTTCGTCAATATAAAATTGAGATTACCAAAATCAGGGCAACAATAGGACCAACCATTACCTTATATGAGATTGTTCCAGCTCCGGGTATTCGAATTGCAAAAATCAAAAACCTTGAAGACGATATTGCGTTGAGCTTGTCGGCATTGGGTATTCGTATTATTGCACCCATCCCTGGAAGAGGAACAATTGGTATTGAGGTTCCTAATCAAAAGCCAGAGATTGTTTCGATGCGTTCGATTATTGCATCTAAAAAGTTTCAGGAATCGACATTTGAACTTCCAATTGCTTTGGGAAAAACCATCTCTAATGAAACATTCATGGTCGATTTGACCAAAATGCCTCATATATTGGTAGCTGGTGCAACGGGGCAGGGTAAATCAGTAGGATTGAATGCAATTATTACCTCCTTATTATATAAGAAACATCCGTCGCAGCTTAAATTTGTATTGATCGATCCAAAGAAGGTAGAGTTGAACTTATATTCATCGCTTGAAAATCATTTTCTGGCTAAGATGCCTGACGAAGAAGATGCCATTATTACTGACATTCAGAAAGTGAAAAATACTTTGAATTCAGTAAATATTGAAATGGATGCACGTTACGATTTACTGAAAAAGGCCCATGTTCGTAATATTATTGAATACAATACGAAATTTATAGGCAGAAGGTTAAATCCTGAAAAAGGTCACCGCTTCCTACCTTATATAGTAGTTATCATTGATGAGTTTGCCGATTTGATTATGACCGCAGGTAAGGAAGTAGAATTGCCCATTGCCCGTATTGCCCAGTTGGCCCGTGCTGTAGGTATTCACATGGTAATTGCAACACAACGACCTTCGATAAATATTATAACCGGAGTTATCAAAGCCAATTTCCCAACCCGTATAGCTTTTAAGGTAGCCTCAATGATTGACTCGAGAACTATTCTGGATACGCCGGGAGCTAACCAGTTGATTGGTAAGGGTGATATGCTTGTTTCAACAGGTAGTATGATGACACGTGTACAGTGTGCATTTGTTGATACACCTGAAGTTGAACGTATTTGTGAGTTTATTGCCGATCAGAAAGGTTATCCAACAGCTTTCCTTCTTCCTGATTATGTGGGAGAAACAGAAAGCGGTAACGGAACAGTGGATTTGAAAAACCGAGACGAAATGTTTGATGATGCAGCCAGATTAATTGTCGCTAATCAACAGGGATCAACTTCAATGATACAAAGGAAATTCTCTATCGGCTATAATCGTGCAGGCAGGATTATGGATCAACTTGAAGCTGCTGGAATTGTAGGTCCCAGTGAAGGAAGTAAAGCGCGCCAGGTTTTACTTCAGGATGAATATAGTTTGGAACAATTATTGAATGGTATTAAATAGATTCAACTATAAAAAATTAAAAATGAAAAGACTAATTATAATTTCGATTCTATCTTTATTTGTAGTTGTTGGATATAGCCAACAAGATACAAAAGCCAAAGACATCCTTGAGAAAGTATCAAAGACCACTCAGGCCTTACCTTCTATAGAAGCCAAATTTTCATTTGAAATGAATAATAAGGCTGAGAATATTAAAGAGAAGAGTAACGGCAGTATTGTTCTGAAGAATAAAAAATACAAATTGAATATTCCCCAAATGGGATTGCAGGTATTCTGTGATGGTAAATCAATCTGGACCTACATGATCCACGCTAACGAGGTTAGCATTTCGACATTGGATGAAGAGACGGATGATCTTATGGATCCTTCACGAATATTTACCATTTACGAAAGAGGGTTCAACTATAAATATATAGGAGAGTCTGTTGAATCAGGTGTTGCGGTTTACAACATTGATCTGACACCACAAAAAACAACAGGCGATATCCGAAGCATAAAGCTCATGATTAACAAACAGAAAATGTTGATTCATGGCGCCAATATGACCGGCAAGGATGGTAATGAATACAATGTTTACATCAAAGAATTCAAGACTGACGGTGTATTTAAAGATTCGGACTTTGTTTTTGATCCCAAACAATTCAAAGGAGTTGAAGTTGTTGATATGAGATAAGTGATAAGTGATCAGTAAGAAGTGGTCAGTGTTCAGTAAGAAGTAAAAAAAGTAAGAAGTAAAAAGTAAAAAGTGTTCAGTGTTCAGTTTTACTGAAAACTGAACACTTTTTACTTTTTGTTTTTTACTGAAAACTGATCACTTATTACTGACCACTTATTACTGATTACTCCTTAGAGATCAGCTTGTAAGCTTTGGATATTTCCATAAATGTAGAACCCCCACCAATACCAAAGCTGCCACCTACATATATAACTGTATCTTCAGGATCAATCTGCTGATCTTTCACCAATGATTTCAGAGCAGCTCTTACCATTTTAAATTTATCCTTTTTCGGTTCAAGGTGACTTGGAAATACTCCATAGGAAAGGGACAATTCACGCATCACCCTTTTTTCGTAACAGATTGCATAAACAGGATTTTCACCCTTGAAAGCTGCAAGATATCTGGGAGTTCGACCGCTTAAAGTGTTGGTTACGATAGAAGTAGTTTTCAATTCTATCGAAGCCTGAATAGCTGCTTCAGCCAAGTATGCTGTGATTTCATTTTTCACCTGAGGAATGGTAATATCGTTGCGCTTGTCTTTACTGGCCTCTATCTCACTGGCAATCCGAGACATACATTCAACTGCTTCAACAGGATATTTTCCATAAGCAGTTTCTCCACTAAGCATGATTGCATCGGTTCTTGAGAAAATGGCATTGGCAACATCACTTACCTCAGCACGTGTAGGACGGGGATTATCAATCATCGTATGCAACATCTGCGTAGCAATGATTACTGGCTTTTTTTGCTGTATAGCTTTGGTAATCAAGGTGCGTTGGATACCAGGAATCTTTTCTGCCTGTATTTCAATTCCCAAATCACCTCGAGCTACCATAATACCGTAAGCATATTCCAGAATTTCATCTATATTATTGACACCATCGAGATTTTCAATTTTGGCAATAATCTTCACTTTGCTGTTGAACTGATCCAATATATTCTGCACAGCCAAAACATCCATCTTATTTCTGACAAATGAATGAGCAATAAAATCGACTTCGTTTTTTGCAGAGAACTCAATGAACTCAATATCTTTTGCACTGATAGAAGGAAGATCAACACTAACCCCTGGAGTATTGATGCTCTTTTTATTTTTTATCTGTCCGCTATTACCTACAACGCAAGTTAAACAATCATCAGATTGTTCAATCACATTGAGTGCCAGATCACCATCATCGATCAGAATTTGCTTGCCGACAGATACTTCGTGTTGAATGTTTGCATAACTAACAAAAATGGTTTCTTGATTGGATGAACCCTCACCACCCTTTACTTTAATAATATCACCTTCAGTGACATTTATAGGTTCCGCGATTCCAATGGTTCTTATTTCTGGTCCTTTGGTATCAACCAGAATTCCTATTTTGTCCGATACACTTCTCACATTTTGTATCATCATAAAAGCACTTTCAAGAGAGATATGTGCCGTATTCAATCTGACAACATTCATTCCAGCATTGTATAACTGACTAATAAACTCAGTATCACAACGTTTGTCAGAAATGGTCGCTACAATTTTTGTGTGTTTCATGTGTTTATAATTGTTTTTTTATTGCCACATGGAACTCGCCAATAATCATTCACTAAAGTGATAAAAATTGATCATGGCTCGTTTCATAGTTCCTATTTTTCAATGGGTGGCAAAAGTATGTATTTTTTTAAATTTAGGTATAACAACCCAAAATACAAAACGAAATGTCATTTATATTTAATATATTCAATAATAGCCTCAATACCAAGCCTGTACGAATCAAGTCCAAATCCCATAATGCAACCAATGCAAACTGGACCGATAATTGAATCGTGCCTGAAACTTTCACGTGTTAAAACGTTAGAGATATGAACTTCGACGGCAGGAGCTTTAATTCCTGAAATAGCATCCCGAATAGCGATCGAAGTATGCGTATAAGCACCTGCATTAATAATTATACCATCGTAACTAAATCCAACTTCATGGATTTTATTTATTAGTTCACCTTCGACATTCGACTGGAAATATTCCATATCAAGGTTGGCGAATTTCTCTTGCAAAATGTTAAAATATGTTACAAAAGAGGTATTTCCGTAGATATTTGTCTCGCGGATGCCTAATAAATTTAAATTTGGGCCATTTATTAACAAAATTTTCATGTTTTGACGTTTTATTATAATAAAAATAGTAACTTAACCGATTGTAAATTCGTATTTAAAATTATGTATTCTGGGTGGATGACCATATTTTTATAAAACTAACAGTTTAATAAGAGTTTACGAACCAAAATTATTAATAATTGTTATAGAAACTTAATTTAAAGTATTTAATTATGAAATGGGAAGATAGCAAAAAAGGATTTGAATCCTATCTACGTTTAGAAAAGGGTTTATCGGCTAACTCAATCGCTGCTTATATCAATGATATAAACAAGCTTATGACGTTTGCAGATCAGGAACTCAAGAAATTAGCACCGGAAAAGTTGAAACTTAATCATTTGAAAAAATTCGTAGAATGGATCAATGATAAAGGAGTTTCACCAAGAACACAAGCACGTACCATTTCTGGTATCAAATCCTTCTATAAGTATTTGCTTATAGAGAGTAAAATTACCAATGATCCTACCAGCTTGTTGGAATCCCCTAAAATTGGACGGAAACTTCCAGATGTTCTGACAATTGAGGAGATTGATCTGATGATTGATACGGTTGAATTAAATAAACCGGAAGGTCAAAGAAATAAAGCAATGCTTGAAACACTGTACAGCTGTGGTTTACGTGTTTCTGAGTTGGTTAACCTGAAAATATCCAATCTGTTCTTTGATCAGGGATATGTAAAAGTTGAAGGTAAAGCTGGCAAGGAAAGATTGGTTCCAGTAAGCGAAAAGGCAATTGAGGAAATCAATAAGTATCTGGATGTTTACAGAAAGACACTTAAAATTTCTAAAGAGAGTGAAAATATCCTTTTCCTTAACCGCAGAGGCAAAAAATTAAGTCGTGTGATGATCTTTACCATTATTAAAAACCTGGCTATTAAAGCTGGTTTTGAAAAGAAGATCAGTCCTCATACTTTCAGACACTCATTTGCTACTCACCTGATTAACGGTGGTGCAGATTTACGTGCAGTACAGGAAATGCTTGGTCACGAATCTATTTTAACTACTGAGATTTACACCCATCTCGATCGGGATTATTTAAAATCTACTTTAAATCAATTCCACCCAAGATCGTAGATTTCTCAGCTTGCTAGCTATCAAAAAGAATGTTTTGAAATTAATAATTTCTTAACATTCTTTTTTTGTGCCAATAAATATGAGTATCTGACAGTCAGTTAATTACAACAAAAATGGATCACCAATAAAGTAGTGAAACTTAATTGATCTTAATTTAATAAAGTACGTTCTGGAGAGGGAGGAAATTTAACTATTTTTGATGGCAGAGAAAATTTGAATTGTTGAAACTTGTTAAATTATAATTACTTACTATGAAAAACACAGATTTATTAAAGTACGGCATTGATACCAATGTTGAAATTTCACACAATCCTACTTTTGAGGAACTTTTTCAGGCAGAAATTGATCCTGCCAACGAAGGCTTTGAAAAAGGTATATTAACGAATACAGGTGCTGTTGCAGTTGATACTGGTATTTTTACCGGACGTTCACCAAAGGATAAATATTTCGTTTTAGATGCCGTTACCAAAGATACATTATGGTGGGATGGAACGATTAATCGCCCTACTACTCCTGAAGTTTTCGACGCCTGTAAAGGTTTAGTTACGAAACAACTTTCAGGGGCAAATAAATTATATGTTGTAGATACTTTTTGCGGTACAAATGAAGATACCCGCATGAAAGTTCGTTTTATCATGGAAGTTGCATGGCAAGCCCATTTTGTAACCAACATGTTTATTCGTCCTTCTCATTATGAACTTGCAAACTACGGGGAACCAGATTTTGTTTGTTTGAATGGTTCAAAAGCCACCAACCCAAATTGGAAAGAACAAGGATTGAACTCTGAAAACTTTACATTGTTCGATTTAACCCGTAAAATGCAGGTTATTGGTGGAACATGGTACGGTGGCGAAATGAAAAAAGGTATTTTTGCCTTGATGAACTACTACTTGCCTTTGCGTGGTATCGCTTCGATGCACTGCTCTGCTAACGTTGGTGTAAAAGGCGATGTAGCAATTTTCTTCGGTTTATCAGGTACAGGTAAAACTACTTTGTCAGCTGATCCAAAACGTTACTTAATTGGTGATGACGAACATGGTTGGGACAATCATGGTGTATTCAATTACGAAGGTGGTTGCTATGCCAAAGTTATTGACCTGAGTAAAGATCACGAGCCTGATATCTGGAGAGCAATCAAACGTGATGCATTATTGGAAAACGTAACTGTTAAAGCTGATGGCACTCCTGATTTTTCAGCTGCTGCATCAAAAACAGAAAACACACGTGTTTCATATCCAATTTACCACATCAGCAAAATCGTTTCTCCTTCACGTGCAGGTCATGCAAGCAAAATTATTTATCTTAGCGCAGATGCATTTGGTGTATTGCCTCCGGTTTCTATCTTAGACGATCAGTCGGCTCAATACCACTTCCTTTGTGGTTATACATCTAAATTAGCAGGAACAGAACGTGGAATTACAGAACCACAAATGTCGTTCTCACCTGCATTTGGTGAAGCATTCCTGACATTGCACCCAACAATGTATGCAAAAACTTTGGTTGGTAAAATGCAGGAACACGGAGCTAAAGCTTACCTTGTTAATACAGGTTGGAACGGTACCGGCAAGCGTATGTCGTTGAAAGATACACGTGCAATTATCGATGCAATTATCGATGGTTCAATTGAAAAAGCTGAAACAGTAAAAATCCCTGTATTGAATCTTGTTGTTCCTAAAGCTTTGAATAATGTTTCTGAAGGTATTCTTGACCCTCGCGACACTTATCCTACTGCAGCTGACTGGACAGTAAAATCAAAACAATTGGCTGCTAAATATATTGCCAATTTCGAACAATATTGCGATAACGATGCTGCTATAGCATTGAAAGTTTCAGGCCCAAGTTTGGGATAATCCTAATATTGAATAGATATATTAAAAACCCTGTTGACAACAACAGGGTTTTTTTACTTTAATTAACTTGAGTTATAGATAATAAACCCATTGATTTAGAACGAGTTGTTGTCCAAAATTGGATTCTGAAAACTACTGCCGTATCAGCTAAAATATGTCGCATCTTGCATCCTCAACTGCGAAATGAATAAATTTCATTTCTGAATTTGAGACAAAGAGACAAAAGACAAGAGACAATTCAGTTATACTAGAAATGGTATAAATTTGTACACTTCCCAGAAATAAGTATTTATTATTAAATAATTTACTATTTACAATTTTCCATATCACCTATAATCAGCATCTTACAAGAAAATTAATGCGACATTATATCTAGGGTCAAAATGATAATTTATGTTTTTGTCTTTTGTCTTTTGTCTTTTGTCTCTTTGTCTCTTTGTCTCTTTGTCATTTTAATATCTATAACGTTTTCTTTTACGATAGCAGCTTCAAGATGCTTCAAAGTTCAGTTAACACAACACTCATTATATTAATGGCTTTATTAGTTTGAACTCAGGTTATTACTTCAGCAATACAAGATTTTATATCGGGAAATAGAAATACAAAATCCTCATCTATCAATCGTTCAGGCTTAACCTGAGGATTTTGAAGAAGTAAAGTAGATGCATTGCCAAGAGCCAATTTAAGGATAAATTCAGGCACTGTAAAAAAGGCAGGTCTATTTAATGATTTCGCCAATACGTGGGTAAATGTTTTATTATCAATGTTATCGGGCGCTACCAGGTTGTAAATTCCTTGTGCATGTTCATTTTGAATGCCCCAAACCAACGCATTTACTACATCATATATATGTACAAATGGAAATGGTTGCGATCCTGATGCAATCTTTCCACCAAGTCCCATTTTAAAAATAGGAACCAAACTCTGCATGGTTTTTGCTTCTTTTCCTAAAATAAGGCCAATACGGAAAATCACCCTTCGTACATTAGGTGACAATTCATTTGAGGCATCTTCCCAATTTCTAACAACTTCGCCAACGAAATCGTTAGAAAATGAAGTGCTTCTTTCTGTATGAACTTTATTAGGTGAATAAATGCCAATTGCTGAGGCTGTTATAAAAGTATCGGGTCTTTTATTCTGTGGCAACCCATTTATAGCTTTAACTATATTGCGGGTAGTTTCAATCCTGCTTTTAAGTATTTCATTTTTATTGACAGCTGTCCATCTTTGCAGGATTGGAGCACCTGCCAGATTAATCACAACATCAGTACCTGAAAGTATATCGGTCAGCTGTTCAACATTATACAAACTGTCTCTTTTAATAGTAACAATCGTATAATGTTCTGCCTGCAACTCTCCTATCAGATTTTTGGCAATGTATCCATTTGCTCCGGCAACGGCAATTTTCATTTTCTTTTATTCAAATTAAATTAAATGTAAGCTGATTTTTAATAAGAAATACAATCTAGTTGAAATTAAGTTTAACTTTTATCGTTTAAATCTGATATAATCTCATTTTAGATTAATTTTGCTCAATCCAAACCGCCTAACCCACTATATATACTGATTGTTAATATTTTTTGAATTAATTTTGTTGTTATTCAAGTTACCGTAAATACAAAATGTACTTAGAGAATGAAAAAGAAAACACCTATACCTTCAGCTAAAACTAAATCATCTGTTCATAAAAAATCGGGTTCGTCAAAAAGTTTTGGACGAAAGGTTTTCCTATTTATATTAAAGACAATCGTTGCCTTGGTGCTATTGGCATTTCTACTATTCCTGGTCGTTTATGTTGGGTTTACTGGTCCTGTACCTTCAACAGAGGTATTACACAAAATAAAGAATCCTTTAGCCACTCAGGTTTTTGCAAAGGATGGCCGTTTACTTGGCCGATATTATATCGAGAACCGAAGCAATGTGAGTTTTGATGAGATTTCACCCAATTTGATAAATGCACTTATTGCCACAGAAGATTCAAGGTTTTATCAACATCGTGGAATTGATGAGGTGGCCCTGATGCGTGTATTTGTTAAATCTGTTTTACTCCAGAATAGGAATGCTGGTGGGGGAAGTACTTTGAGTCAACAAATTGCCAAGAATTTATATCCACGAAAATCATTTGGCCCTTTCACGATGCCGGTCAATAAATTGAGGGAATCGATTATTGCTTACCGACTCGAAAAACTTTATACCAAAGAAGAGATATTAACCTTATATCTGAATACAGTTCCTTTTGCCGAAAATATCTATGGAGTTGAAGTTGCATCAGAACGATTTTTCAACAAATCTCCATTAAAACTGAAGGTGAATGAAGCAGCAACTTTGGTGGGTATGCTTAAAGCCAACAATATATACAATCCGAGAAAAAATCCTGAACGCTCCCTCGAACGACGCAATGTAGTATTGGAACAAATGCTAAAATATGGTTACCTTTCTGAAGCAGAAGCAAAAATGTATAAGGCCGAACCGATGGAATTGACCTATAACCTAATCACTTACAACCAAGGTCCTGCTCCATATCTGATGGAGAAACTTCGTCCTACTCTACAAAACTGGTGCGATGAACATATAAAGGAAGACAAATCTATTTATAATTTATATACAGATGGCTTAAATATAAATACAACCATCGATTTTGATATGCAAATGGCTGCTGAAAAAGCAGTTGCAGATCAAATGAAAAATCTTCAGACACTTTTCAATGATCATTGGGGTAAGACGAAGCCTTGGGGAAATAACCAATCTGTTGTACAACGTGCGATGAAGCGCTCCGATAGATACAGGAATTTAAAAAACAGAGGTGTTTCAGATGCCGATATTAAGGAGATTTTTAAAACTCCAACTTCTATTTCCTTATTTACCTGGGACGGAAATAAGCAAATAGCAATGACTCCATTAGATTCTATTCAGTATTATCTGAAGATTTTGAATACTGGTTTTATGGCAATGGATCCATTTTCAGGAGAACTCAAAGCATACATAGGTGGAAATGATTTTCGATATTTTCAATATGATCATACGATTTCAAAAAGGCAAATCGGTTCAACGTTTAAACCTATTGTCTATTTGGCAGCCCTTGAAGCTGGAATTACCCCTGACACTTATTTCCCTAATGAGAAAAAGGTTTATACAGAATATGACAACTGGTCACCCGAGAATTCACACGATGATTACACTGGCTATTATTCTATGGAAGGTGCTTTGGCAAAATCGATCAATACCATTGCTGTGGATGTGTTAATTCAAACAGGAATATCTAAGGTAGTTGATTTGGCCAAACGTATGGGAGTGAATTCTGAATTGCCTGAATATCCATCACTTGCACTGGGAACTGCCTCCATTTCGCTCGAAGAAATGGTTTGCGTTTATGCTGAAATTATCAATGGAGGAAAAAAAATAAAACCTTACTATTTAAAGTCTATTGAATCAAATAAGGGTGTAATGCTCGAGAAATTTGAGAATAAGCAATCTCGCGAACAATTGGCATCTCCCGAAAATTGCCATATAATCACACAAATGCTCAAATCAGTAGTCAATGAAGGAACTGGAAGTGCCATCCGCACTGAATGGGGAATAGATTGTGCTTTTGCAGGTAAAACCGGTACCACTCAAGATCAGGCTGATGGCTGGTTTATCGGAGCGACTCCCACCTTAGTGGCCGGCGCATGGGTTGGGGGAGAAGACCCTTCCATCCATTTTAGAACTTTGGGAACCGGAGCTGGAGGGCATACTGCATTACCTATTGTAGGTCAGTTTTTTAGCGATATTTTGCATAATAGCAAGTTCCAGTCATTGAAAAATACTGCATTTGAATCCCCTTCAGAGGAAAGTCTGGCTATGATGGCTATTCCTCCTTACCGTGAAATGCTGGAAATAAAAGGAGGATTTTTCAGAAACTTATTTGGCGGAAAAAACAAACAGGAAAAAGATGATCTTAAAGCAAAGGACGTGGTCAAAAATCAGCAAACCAACACTCAGGAAGCGAAGCCGGCTGATAAGTCTGAAAAGAAACCTTTCTGGAAGAGTATGAAAGAGGCTTTTAAAAAGAAAAATCAATAAACAAATAAAATTTTGATGAATAAAAGATTTGAGAAATGGCTGGCTGATATTTCAGAAAAGAACTTAATTTACATCCTTAGTTTATTGGTTGGAATACTGAGCGGTACTGCTGCCTTTATGCTCAAAAACTTCATTCACTATGTCAGCTATTTTCTAACCAGGCATTTTAAAGCTTCAGCCGAAAGTTTTTATTACCTTGCCTATCCCATGATAGGTATTCTGATTAGCATGTTGATTGTGAAATATCTGATCAGAGACGACATAAGTCATGGGGTATCTAAAATTCTATCCGTGCTTTCCAAAAAAGGAAGCCAGATAAAGGGCCATAATATGTTTTCATCGATGATTACCAGCGGATTCACTATTGGATTTGGAGGATCAGTAGGAGCCGAATCACCGATCGTTTATACTGGAGCAGCTATAGGTTCAAATATGTCGCGTTTATTTAAACTCAACCAAAATCAAATGCGTTTGCTCATTGGTTGCGGAGCTACAGGCGCCATAGCAGGTATCTTTAAAGCTCCTATTGCCGGAATAATGTTTACCCTGGAAGTGTTGATGCTTGATCTGACTATGGCCTCTCTTATTCCCTTGCTGATCTCGGGAATTACTGCTGCGACAGTGGCTTATTTCTTTATGGGTGATTCGTTTCTGCTTCATTTTTCAATTAAGAACCAATTCGATTACAGCAATTTGCCCTATTATATTTTACTTGGCATATTGTGTGGTCTCATTTCGTTTTATTTTACCCGCACCGGTATGTTTGTTGAAAATCATTTCAAACGAATCAGAAACAGTTATGTGAAACTAATCGTTGGCGGAATTTCATTGGGTTTAATGGTATTTCTTTTTCCTTCGCTTTGGGGTGAAGGCTATGAGTCAATCCTTAAAATATTTAATGGTGAAGGTCCTGATTTGTTGAATAATTCAGTATTCTTTGACTGGAAAGAAGACCCTTACGTATTCCTCATTATCCTCGTAATTATCCTGATGCTTAAAGTAATAGCAATGGCCATTACAACTTCAAGCGGTGGAGTGGGTGGAATATTTGCACCTACCTTATTTATGGGCGCAATGGGTGGATATATTTTATCACTTTCGATGAATACCTTTTTTGGATTGAATTTGTCGTATGCCAATTTTGCCCTGGCAGGAATGGGAGCACTGATGGCCGGGATTATGCATGCTCCATTACTCGGCATTTTCCTTATTGCTGAAATAACTGGAGGCTATCAGTTGCTTGTTCCATTAATTGTGTCAGCAACTGTTGCTTATGTGATTGCTACCCGCTTTGAGCCTCATTCAATATATACCAAACGATTGGCCGAATTGGGTGAATTGGTTACTCATCATAAAGACAAGGCTGCTATGCATTTTATGAATGTGAAAGAGTTGATTGAAACTGACTTCGAAATTCTTTCTCCTGACCTTAACCTGGGGCAGATGACCTATTTTATTGCCAGGTCCAAACGTGATATGTTTCCTGTGGTCGATGAAAATGGAATGATGTTGGGAATGGTTAAGCTCAATGATATCAGGAATCTTATGTTCGAGCAGGAATTATATGAAAAAATCAGTGTCAGTGACTTGATGTATATGCCTGAATTTTTTATTTCATCCAAAGACTCAGTTGAAGTTGTTGTTGAAAAATTCAAAGCCTGCGGTCGTTATAACCTTGCTGTGATCGACGAGGGTCAATATATAGGTTTTATTTCCCGCGCAAGGGTATTCTCTGTATACAGGGATACAATGGCCGATCTTTCATTCGATTAGGATTTAAAGCAATTTCTGAATAAGAAGAAGTATTTTTTTTAAACAAACATTTCTGTTACTTTTGAATCAGATTAAATTTGTGGCACAATCATGAAATTATTTATATCAATTTGTTTTTTTGCTGTAATCCTACTGAACGTTCAACTGGCATTTTCCCAGAATGAGATTGAGATCTCGGGTAAAAAGTATTTACTACATACAGTAAAGAAGGGTGAAACTTCATTTGGCGTTTGCCGTGATTATAAGGTAACACAAGCCGATTTAAAAGAGGCTAATCCTGATATGACAACCGTTTTGAAGGCTGGTACTACTGTAAAGATACCTGTAAAATCAGTAGCCCCTGAACTTAAACCTGAACAGCCAATTACTAAATCAGTTTCTGCTGAACCTGAATATTATTACCACAAAGTAGCAAAGAATCAAACGATTTATTCAATTGCCCGTCAATATGGCATTACAGAAAAAGAATTGACACGTTATAATCCTGAAATCTCCAATGGATTGGTTCTCGGAAAGGTTTTAAAAGTTCCGGTGAAGAAAGCAGAGGCTACTGATTCCAAAGTTCAACCCGAATCAAAGGTCGAAAGTGTAAAACCAGCCATCCCAATTGCCAAGCCTGAGGTTGGATTTAATATACATACAGTCGCCGGAGGTGAAACTTTGTTCTCATTAAGTCAGAAATATGGAGTTACAGATGAAGAACTTATTCGCCTTAATCCTAACATTGCCAATGGATTACAAATAGGGGACAAGTTGAAAATTCCGCAGAAGAATATACTGCAAACCAAATCAAAAGAACTTCCCGTTTCTACTTTTGAAAAGTATAAGGTTGAACCAGGAGAAACACTTTTTTCATTGGCTGCTCGTTTTGGTATTGAAGTGAGTGAACTGAAAAAAGCCAATCCATCGTTACTTGAAAGAAACCTTGTGATTGGCGAAATCATTCAGGTTCCTAAACATTCAGCAGTGGCAAATGAGGTTAAATCCGACCAGGTACCTGCCAATAATAGTGTAGTTGCGGGAATTTCAAATGATGTTGAACGTGTAAATTGCAATCCAATCAATGGCAGTAATCAGGAAAAATACAAAGTAGCACTTCTATTGCCTTTGAATCTTCCGGGCAACGATCATATCAATCCTTCAGACCTTAAAGCGGCAGTTCTTCTCAGCAAAATTGATTTCAGCCTTATCAGTAATCAAGTGTTTACTGGAAATCCTGATTCAACAGGTATCGCTAATGGTACAGGTATTGATCAGCGGGCATCGAACTTTCTCGAATTCTATGAAGGGGCTATGTTGGCGATCGATAGTCTTCAACAAAAGGGTATGAACATTGAATTGTATGTTTTTGATGCCGCCAATCAGAATATGATTAACGGCTTATTACAATTGGATATATTTCGGGAATTGGATTTAATTATTGGACCTGTCTATCCTGAATTACAGGAAAATGTTGCTTCTTTTGCATCTAAAAACAGAATACTGATGATTTCACCTTTGGCCTCGACAGGTAATTTTGAAGTAAATAATCCATACTATATTAAGGTCAATCCAACCAAAGAATTCCAGGTTGAACAAACTGCTCAATACATTGCCGACAAATTTAGAGACAAGAATTTCGTTATGCTTACTATGGACGCAAATTCAAATTCAATAGAGGCAAAACTTGCAGAAGTGGCTAAGGAAAAATTGATGAATGCGCGTCAATTGACAAAAACCAACAATGAATTATTCCATGAATACAATTTTCAGGATCAGGGGTTGAATGGTGCTAAGCCGCTTTTAGATGAAACAAACGAGAATATTTTTATGATTCCTTCTGATAATGAAGCTCAAGTTAGCGTTGCAGTGACCAATCTGAATGCCCTAGCCGAAAAATACAACATTGTATTGATAGGAACTTCCAATCTACCCAAGTTTAAAAGTATCCAGACTGAGAATTACCACCATATCAGGTTACGATATTTGTCACCCACTTTTGTTGATTATTCCAAACCGTTGGTTCGTCGGTTCATAAGTCGTTATCGTGAAACATTTTCAGGTGAGCCCTCACAGTTTAGTCACCAAGGATTCGATGTATCCTATTATTTCCTAAGTGCCCTTTACCGATATGGAAAAGATTTTAGAACCTGTTTGCCTGAATATCCGATGGAATTAACTCAACTGAATTTCAATATCAAAAGAGTAACCCCGATGGGTGGTTTTATGAACCAAGGCCTATTTGTAACCAGTTACGAGCGCAACTACGACATTCTCAATTATGGCACCCAACTGTCTAATCCTAAGTGATTTAATATAGATAATGGCATGTCAACAGTGAAATCTCGCATGACGATTCTTTTCTAATTGATTTACTTTTCTCATTTAAGTTATTTACTCCTGTAACTTTTTTCCCCATTTACACCTTTGTAGGATAAGTGATGCTGAAGTAATGATGTTCAAAGCATCATTATCAGGCTGATATAAAACCAACAATAAAACTATATGGTGCAGGCCTGGACCAACTGCCAAGGCTGAAAATGATTCGAAAATTATACATTGATTATTGGAAAGTTATTCGAAGATGTTTCAAACACAGTAGAACGATCTTCGAATAGTCTTCGAATAGTCTTCGAATAGTCTTCGAATAGTCTTCGAATAATCTTAGGACAAACCATTCAATTAAAAACTAAAAAGCCATGATAGAATTATTGCCTGACCATGATTTTACTTATGATTTAACTTAATTCCAGTCGAAAGTTCCAATAAGAAAGCATCAAGCATTCTATTTCAAATTCTATTGAGTGAATGTATTTATTGACGATGCATAAGATTATTGATGTCGCGTTTTGGTCCTTATAGCCAGGCTATTTTGTAAGAAGAGTAAAGCTTTTCTTCCTTCAATATATCATCAATAAAATAAGTTTTTGAACCAACCTTAGGATAAATATTTGGTTTTAAAGTACTATTTGGGTCGAAATAAGGCAATGCTGTGGCTCTTATATGAATGTATATTTCACTCTGGTTGAACAGTTTCTATTGTTCTGAAAATATCGTATTTTGATTTTGGCCTAATGTCCTGTTGCCATTTAAATCCGGGTAATTGTTTGTCACCTTCATCAATTTCGGCCATGGGTTTGAGTTCTCCTTCGGGCGATTTGATTAGGGCAATCCTGCTGACTTTGCCCTTGGTTAAATAAATAGTGATATTGCTGCTTTCGGCTTTGTTAAGTCCAATAATGCCTTTCTTGTCATAAGCATAATAGTTTGATTGTCCGTTTCCATTTACATCAATTTTATAGAGTTCATTTTTACGAACAAAACCTGTCATGTTTCTTCCCTTGATCTGGTTAAAGCGGATACTATCGTCTTCCATGGAAATAATAAAAGCATCCTCCTTCATTCTTATTTCATCAGGGTCTTTGGTCTTGTTAATCATTTCAATGTAGTTGGCCGTAATCTGATTTTTGTTAGACCAGAGTATCGGATCGGTATATAGCTGAATGGTAGAGTCTTTAGACCAATAGGCCAGAGAATCGCACTTGCCTTGCAAATCTGCACGATAAAACCTGACCTTATGATAGGCCAAAACCAATCGGGCATCTTTTGTTTTTTTTACGGCAACTGTATCCTGAGAAATTGTATCTTGAGCAATTATATCCTGAATGTTAGAATCCTGAGCGATTGAATTGATTGCGGACGAATCAATAATTATTGGTTTTTCAACTATTTTCAATGTGTCAAGGGCAAAAGAGGGTATTGTATCATTTGCAACCGGTCTAAGTGTATCATTGACTGCTGCTTTTGAAGCAAAAGATTTGTAAATCCGTTGTAATGGTTTTAATTTTCTTGCCTTGGTAGTGTCCGGCATTGTTCTAAGAATGTCTGCATGTAAAAATAAGGAGTCGGTTTCGGAATACTGTACCAGAACTGCAGAATCGGTTGCAGTGGCAATTTTGGACAAATCATTGTAATCTACCCTGTTACCTTGTACGATAATTTTATTTTCGAAATCTTCAATCCATGCATGTCCAAATGCCAATCCGTCACCATTTATCTTGTCATAATAAATGGAGTCAGCTTTTACAATTTGTTTTACATTCCATATTCTGGGTTTTTTAGTCAGGTGTGACAGGTTTTTCATGCTGTCGTACCATCCAGATTCTGCATAGAGTGTATCTTTATCATTGAATATATGGGTAGGACCTTCAATAAACACTTTTTTCGTATTGGTAAAGTAAATCAAAGTATCCGATTTGATTTTATAATCCTTGGTCGTACCATCTACATTGGTTCTGAAATAAGCTTTTTTCTCATTGACGTGATACTGACCAATTAGTGAAGTCAAAACGTTGGTGGAGTCTTTTATGGTTCCCGAATATTCATAAGAAGCCATATCGTTGGCCATTGCATAATCCAGAGAGTCAGTTGTCAAAGTTATTGTTTTATCAATAAGTTTGACATTCCGGCGTGCTTTGGCTAATTTGGTGTCTCCGTTATAGTTGATAAAATCAGCATACATATTCAATGTATCACCCCGGACGATATGTACCCTTCCGAAAGCGTCTACCGTATTTTTGTTGGTATAGGAATATAAACTATCGCACCACAACAATGCGCCGTCCATCCTTATCTGTACATTTCCTATAAGTCGCTGTGCATTAGCTACAATACGCTCATTATATCCTCCTGTATCAGTATGAAGAATTTCGACCTTTTTCTTTGTTTGTGCAAAACTAGTTACCGAATAAGCGAACAAAACGGAAAGTCCGATAAAAATAATGCGTCTAATTGCCTTTGTATTAATTCTTTCCATCCTTTTATTTCATCAATTCCGAAATAATATCTTCAACCGAAACGTTTTCAGCTTCAGCCTTGTAGTTCTTTATGATACGATGGCGAAGAATGCTGACTGCTACTTTTTTAATATCATCAATATCGGGAGAGAACTTTCCCTGAAGCGCTGCATGAGTTTTAGCACCCAATACAAGATATTGTGACGCACGTGGACCTGCACCCCATTTAAGGTATTTATTGGCTACAGGCGCTGCTAATTCAGTATTGGGACGTGTTTTCGATGATAGACCAACAGCATATTTAAGAATATGGTCGTTCACTGGAACTTTCAGAATCAAATCCTGAAAATAGCGAATTTCCTCTTTAGAGATAATTTCATTTAAATGAGCAGTGAAGTCGGAAGTAGTATTTTGAACGATGGTCAGTTCGTCCTCAAACTTTGGATAATCGAGCCAGATAGAGAACATAAAGCGGTCGAGCTGAGCTTCGGGTAGGGGATAAGTACCTTCCTGTTCAATTGGATTTTGGGTGGCCAGTACGAAAAATGGATTGTCTAGCAAATATTTTTGACCTGCAGCTGTTACCGAATGTTCCTGCATAGCTTCAAGCAAAGCTGCTTGAGTTTTCGGAGGTGTACGGTTGATTTCATCAGCAAGAATGATATTGGCAAAGATGGGACCACGAATAAATTTGAATTCACGGTCTTTGTCTAATATTTCAGTTCCTATAATATCTGACGGCATCAGGTCAGGAGTAAACTGAATGCGCTTGTATTGAAGTCCTAGAACTTCTGAAATGGTATTCACAAGCAATGTTTTGGCAAGTCCGGGAACACCGATCAACAAACAATGGCCACGGCTAAACATGGCCACCAAAACCTGATTGATGATTTCGTCCTGTCCATAAATACGTTTTTTTATTTCGGAACGCAACAGATCAAATTTAGTGCTCAGCGCATTTACAGCTTCAACTTCATTTTTAAAATTCATCTTTTCAATTTTCCTTATTCTATTTAATCCACCCTTTGTATTTGAAATTGCAATTTGTATAAGTTGGATCGATGCGTACATAAGTTCCAGATTGTTTATCGCGGATCCATTCATCCATTCGTTTTTCTTTTTTCGAAGCCATGTACAAATTGCTTAACTCAACGTAATCGTCACGAAGATTGGCCGTGTGCGGATTGGTTTTGCTGATGAGTTTAACAATTTTATATACTTGCCTTTGCTTGTCATCAAGGGTTACAAAAGGTTTTGAAATCTCATTGATATTCATTTTTGGAATGATTTTACTAACATCAGGATCAAGTTCAGTTAATTTCCATTTCGATTCACCAGTTTCAGGATTGATCACCACACCGCCATTGTTGCGTGAATTTTTATCATACGAATATCGTAAAGCAGCTTCTTCAAATTTAAATGTTCCTTTGCGGATATAATCTGCAATACTATCTACTTGGCTGAAAGCTTTTTCCAAGGCTTTAGGAGTAACTTTTGGCATCATGATAATATGTCGGGTCTTGATCTGTTCACCTTTACGATCAATTACCTGAATGATATGGTATCCGAAATCGCTTTTGACAACATTCGAAATTTTATCTCCTTTTAGGTTGAAAGCAGCTGCGGCATAAGCAGGATCGAGGTTCCCACGTCCCATATAATCAAGTACTCCACCATCCTTGGCTGAGGCATCTTCAGAATACATAACGGCCATAGTACCGAAACTGCTTTCTCCGCTTTCAATACGTCTTTTCAGGTCACGCAGGGTTGATTTGATACGATCTTCTTCTTCCAAACTGATAATAGGTTGAACAGTAATTTGTGCATATTGAATTTGCGCATCAATTTGTGGAATTTCAGCAGTAGGAAGATTTTTAAAGTGAAGCCTTACTTCGGCAGGAGATACCGTAACTTTGTCGAGTATCTTAGTTTGCATTTGCCGTGTCATCTCCCTGTTTTTTACCCCTTCCTGCAAATCTGCTTTGATCTGAACTATTGACTTTTTAAAATAAGCTTCCACTTCTTTCTCAGAACCGAGGTGTGAAATGTAATATTGAATTTGTTGTTCCAGATTTTGGTTAATCTGGCTATCGCTTACAATAATAGTTGTATCGAGTTCTGCTTCTGCCAGTAGTAGTTTTTCAACAAGTAAATTTTCAAGAATCTCACATTTCATATCGCCTTCAGTTGTAATTCCCTGTGCTTGTTGCTGTTGGAACATACCTTCAATATCCGACTTCAGAATGATGTTTTTACCTACCACCGCTATAATCTGGTCAACAACTTTATCTTGTGCATTGGTTTGATTGCTTAATGCGATAAATCCCGTGAGGATAAATAAACCAATTGTCTTTCTGCTCATAAACGAATTTTTTTGTATTATCTAGTTTAATTTTCTTGTAATCAAGGACTACTTTTTTCCACCAGGTACACCTTTATTACTAAATTAAGCTGCCTGAGATATTAAATAATAAAAATCAACAATGTAGGCACCTGATTTATCTATTCAATCGATTTAACTTTTTTAAGAACCTTGTTATTTATTTTAACTGGATATTTCAATTTTAGAGAAGCAATCCATTCTTTTTCAACTTGATCCTGAAAGTCTGAAGAATATAAACCCCAAGCTTCCTTTAAAGTTTTCTGTTCATCCTTAACAATTTTTCCGTGGACAAAGGTAGTAGTTTCATCAAAACCTGTAGGTTTTGGTCCACTCCATATAAAATAATCCACTATCGGATTATCGCCTTTTTCAGCGGCCACTTCAGTTATCTGTAAGTTGTTTTCTGTCGGGGTATTAAAAAGATCTGTAAGTTCCTTTTTATCAACTTCTTTTTGGTCAAGCATCGTTTCAACTTTAGTACGCATTGCATTGTCCTTTGCTTGAATGATAAACCCTTTGTAACGATCGCCATAGAAATATTTCTTGCTGCTGCTGTCATAGAATTTTTGCAAACGAAGGCTATCAGTTGAAGCTACATCCCAAATTTTGTCTTTCGAAATATTGAATAACAGAATGCCGTCATGGTATTCTTTTATTATGCGCCCAAAATCAGGATATTTACTTTCAAGTTGAGAATCTTCATAGCTAATCAGTTGCTGGTTGATAAATTTATCCAGATTGGTTTTTAATGCCAATGAAGGATTGGGAGCATCGACTGAAAATTTTTGACTTTGTAGGTATGTTGAAAAGTCGCCGATATTATATGTTTTATCAGCAAATTGAATGATTATTTCGTCTTTCATTGAATTAACAGAATTGGACCAGTTTTTTCTTTTTACCGAATCAGCTAATTCAACGTTCAATTTATCCAGACTATTTTGATTTATTTTGAGTTGGTAGGTTGCTCTAAGTTTGCGATCGAACAAATCGTCACTGTATTTACTGATCGCAGGGTTTTGTTTGATTTTGGTTTCCAGATCAGGACGCAATTTTTCGAGAGGCTGAGTAGTACGCATTTCTAAGCGTTTAATGATATGCCAGCCGTAAGGAGTGCGGATTACAGGTGAAATATCGCCATCGTTTTTTAATGCAAATGCAGCATCAGCAAATGCAGGAACCATATTAGTTGGAGTAAACCAGGTCATTACACCGCCTTCAACAGCCGATTTTTTATCATCAGAATTTGCTTTTGCAAGTTCAGCAAAATCAGTACCACTTATCGCTTTCTGATAAATGCTGTCCATCTTTATTTTCAGTTTTGCAACAGTTTCTTCTGAAGCTTGCTTTGGAAACATTTTCATGATATGGGCAACTTTGATTTCGCCGGGAGTTAATCGTTCATCTTGAACTTTGATGATATGGTATCCAAAACGTGTACGGACAATTTCTGAAACCTGACCTACTGGAGTACGGTACGCCATATCCTCAAAAGGATAAACCATTTGGAATGCACTGAAATATCCCAATAATCCTTTGTTTTCTTTTGCTGAAGGATCTTCAGAATTCTTCTGTGCAATTTCGTTAAAATCAGCTCCATCAATGATTTGCTTGCGCAATCCGGCTATTTTATTCCATGCAGCCAGAGTGTCTGTTGGTAAAGCCTCTGGAGTAACGAGAATGAGTATGTGGCTTGCCTTGCGTTCATATTGGGTGCGGTGATAGGCAGTATTTACCATTTCCTCATTAAAAGTAACATTGGTTAGGTAAGGTCGCGTCAGTTCCTTGCGATAGCCTTTTAATTCATCGACAAATGAACGCGCTGTATCATAGCCTAACTTTTGAGCTTCAAGAACTTTTAGCTTGAAGTTTACATACAGATCGAGATATTCAACCGGTGTTTTTTTGTCTTTATCATCCAGAACATTGGTATTGTTTTTCTGATAATTGGCTGTAAACTCACTTTTAGTGACCGGAAGATCACCAATGGTCATAATAACTTGATCCTTTTTCTGGGCAGAAAGAGTGAGTGTAAAAAGAGAAAATACAATTAATGAGAATAATTTGATCATGGCTTTCATATTACTTGAAAAGTGGTTTTTAAATCGTATATTGACGTGGAAAATAGAACTGTCTTGTAAATGTAGTGATTATATTTAAGCATTTAACTTGATTTATTTGTGATTTTAATTATTCGATTCATATTGGTTTACTTTTTGACTTGTTAAATATTTCGCTTATCTTTATCAATTGCACCGATACTATTCACAACAGAATTGACAGCTGCTATTACGCCATGGGAATTTGTCCTCATGTTTTGGTTAAAACAAGAAGATGATTCAAAATCGCTTAGCGAAACGACTGAATAAGAGGGTATTAAAATTGCATAGTTAAAATTTAAACCTTCGGATACAACTTTATCGGCAAAAAACGACATTTATGTGTATTTTTATATTTTAAATGAAAGACAAAACTACTAAAAAATCAACAACAAAGGTTCTGATTATTTAGCTGATCCAATAACATTAACCTTAATGTTCATTAAAATTTGTTAAACAGTATAATTACAGACAAAAAAGCAACAATACGATGATCCAAATGGGAGTAGAGACGTGATATAAAAGATAAACAGGCAACATTTATATACTATAAAATTAAATTGAGCGAATTTCAACAAATATTGACCAAATATTGGGGCTACGCAGCATTCAGGCCCCTACAGGAAGAGATCATCGAATCAGTCGCCAGTGGAAAAGATACGCTTGGATTAATGCCTACCGGCGGTGGTAAATCTGTGACTTATCAGATATATTCGCTTTCGAGGCCTGGTATTTGTTTGGTAATCACACCTCTGATTGCATTGATGAAAGATCAGGTTGAAAATCTAAATGAACGTGGTATTAAAGCACTTGCCATTTATTCGGGAATGACTTTGCCTGAAATAAAGATTGCTTTCGACAATGCTGCGTGGGGTAACTACAAGTTTTTATATCTTTCACCTGAACGTATATCGACTGAACGGTTCAAGGAGCGTCTCAAACAATTGGATGTGAATTTGATAGCCGTAGATGAGGCGCATTGTATTTCACAGTGGGGGTACGATTTCAGGCCATCGTATCTTAAGATTGCCGAACTGCGTGACTTATTACCCGATGTGCCTGTGTTGGCGGTAACCGCTACGGCTACAACTCAAGTGATTGAAGATATTCAGAAGCAACTGAAATTTAAATCAAAAAATGTCCTCAGGACAAGTTATTACCGCAGCAATCTGATTTACCTGGTCAGAAATGAAGAAGATAAAGTTAATTATTTGCTGAAAGCTGTGCAAAAAGCCAAAGGTACTGGAATTGTATATGTCAGAAGCCGCAAGCAAACCCGAGAGGTAAGTGACCTTTTCAGAAAAAATAAGATATCGGCTGATTACTACCATGCCGGATTAAGTTCAAATACCAGATCGGAACGTCAGACAAACTGGAAAAGCGGTAAATGTCGGATCATTGTATCTACAAACGCTTTTGGAATGGGTATCGATAAAGCCGATGTAAGGTTTGTAATTCACCTTGAAGCGCCTGACTCTGTTGAAGCCTATTTTCAGGAAGCTGGTAGGGCAGGGCGGGATGGTAAAATTGCCTATTCGGTTTTACTGTTCAACAATAGCGATAAGATTAAATTGCAGAAGAATGTGGCTAAGGCATTTCCAGAACCGGATGTGATCAAACGAATTTATGAAGCAATCTGCAATTTCTATCAATTGGCTGTGGGTTTCGGAAAAGATCAGATTTTTGAATTTAGTATGGGAATGTTTGCTACCAGATTTTCGTTTCAGATTACTGAAGTTTACAATAGCCTTAAAATTTTACAACGCGAAGGTTATCTGGAATTGACAGACGATCTGGACAATCCTTCAAAAGTATATTTCAAGGTTGGTCGCGATGATCTTTACAAATTTCAGGTTGCCAATGCTGATTTTGACGGTTTCATTAAACTGCTATTAAGATCATACACCGGATTGTTTACAAATTATGTTCAAATTGATGAGAAATTACTCGCAAAGAGAGCCAATGTGAGCCCTGATTTGGTTTACCAGTTTTTGTGCAGAATGAGAACCCATAATATCATTGATTTTATTCCACAGAAGAAAACACCTTTTATCATCTTTGCCAAAGAGCGTATCGACATGGATCGTATCAAAATCAGCAAAGAAAATTACCAGGACAGGAAACGTGATTATCTGAATAGGATTGAGGCTATGATTCATTATGCATCGTCGGGCCACAAATGCAGAAGCCAGTTGCTGCTTCAATATTTCGGTGAAACAGAGTCTGTACGGTGCGGTAAATGTGATGTCTGTATGGCTCGTAATGAATTGAATATGAGTACTTATGAGTTCGATATTATCAGCGATAAAATTAAGAAGGTATTGGTGGATCCTTGTTTTTATGAAGAATTGCTTAAACAAATTGAGGGAAACACAGATAATGTGGTGAAAATAGTAAGGTGGCTGCTCGAAAATGAAAAGATCTCTTACCGCGTCGATAACCGGATGGAATGGAGAAAATGATTAATTATTCATTGATTTAGGTATCTATTATACCTAAATTGAGGTTCCATTGCAGGATAATTTATTTAGGTAATATTTTTCATCTGGTGAAGCTCATTGTAATATTACTTCAACCTTCAACCCTCACCACAAAAATTCTTTGTACTTTTGACGAATATTTTAGAACGCTTTTCATGAGAGAAGAAGAATTGAATAGTATTGCTTATTCAAAAAATGTTATTGAATTTATTACTGTAGCCAATGAATTTTGCAGCTTTCTGGAACGATCAGAGAATCTTGAGACTCCTGTTTTCCTGAGCCGTTTGCAAAAAATACTTCCACTTTTATATTTAAAAGCTAGTTTGTTGCCTGAGTTTGAATTCGATGCTGAGGATGATCTGGAGAAATTTGTAACCGAGTTTGATTACGACCTGATTCAGAAGAAGATTTTGCAGCATACAGGGGCCAGCGATGATTACCAGGAAGTATTTATTTCTGGAATGCAATTCAGCGAATCGGCCCTCACTTCCAATATATCTGAAAATGTAGCCGACATATATCAGGAGATGAAAGATCTTGTGATGTCGTTTCGCATAATGAATGATGAAGTTATGGAACAGGCAGTATGGGAATGCAGGAATAATTTTACTATATTGTGGGGGCAAACCCTGGTGAATTGTTTAAGGGCAGTTCACAATCTTATTTATGCTGAAAATAATGAAGATGAACAGGATACAGTAAAAAAAGTCAAAACTGAATCAAAAGATAAAAACAAGAATCCTGATTGGCTGAATGACCGGTTTTCAAACCAGGGAGATTAATAGAGAATAATAATGACATACAAAATAAGTATTGATAAGGAAGAATTAGCAGACTTACCACTGATTCAGTTTGAAGGTGAAATAATGTTGGTGGAATCAAAAGATGATTATATGAGTTCGATTGAATACCTGGCGCAGCAAACGATGTTGGGATTTGATACCGAAACCAGACCAGCCTTTAAAAAAGGGGTTGTTTATGAGGTGGCATTGTTACAACTTGCTACCAAAGATCGAGCTTTTCTATTCCGGTTAAACAAAATTGGGTTACCAAATGGACTCAAAAATATACTTGAAAATCCAGATATCGAGAAAATTGGTGTTGCTATCCGCGACGATATCAAAGGATTACAAAAATTGAACAATTTTAAGCCAGGTGGTTTTGTTGAATTGCAGGATCGTGTGAAAGATTATGGAATATTGGATTTCAGCCTTAAAAAATTATCTGCAATCGTATTGGGCTACCGCATTTCAAAAGCGCAACAGGTTACCAACTGGGAAGCTTTGGAACTTTCGGAGGCTCAACAAATATATGCTGCTACCGATGCCTGGATTTCTCATCGCATTTATGAATCTCTCAATCAGGAATAAACATGACCAATAAATATAGTAAGGTAATTCTTAAACCAGGAAAAGAACAGTCGCTTCAACGATTTCATCCATGGATATTTTCAGGAGCCATTCATGAAATTGTTGGTAGAGTTGAAGAAGGTGATGTGGTTGAAGTGGTTTCTGATAAAGGCGATTTTCTTGCCATGGGCCATTGCCAGATCGGTTCTATTGCTGTCCGAATTTTCTCATTCGAAAAAGTAGAACCTGATTTTAATTTCTGGAGGGGTAAACTCGCAAATGCATTTGAAGTAAGGCAAAAACTCGGATTGGTTGACAATTCTGAAACAAATGTTTATCGGCTTGTACATGGTGAGGGGGATGGATTGCCTGGCCTGATCGTCGATTTCTATAATGGTACCGCTGTAATGCAAGCTCATTCAGCTGGTATGTATGTGATCCGGGAAACGATTGCCAAAGCATTAAAAGATGTTCTGGGTGATCGATTGGATGCAGTTTACGATAAGAGTGAAAAAACAGTACCTTTCAAAGCTGATCTGGAAGCCAAAAATGAATATCTGCTTGGAGAGTCCACAAAGTTTGAAGTGCTGGAATACGGAAATAAATTCAAAGTTGATTGGGTTGAAGGTCAGAAGACTGGTTTCTTTGTAGATCAGCGTGAAAACCGTCGATTGGTTCAGCAATATTCGAAAGACAGGAAGGTATTGAATATGTTTTGTTATTCAGGTGGATTTTCTTTCTATGCCATGAGAGGAGGCGCTAAGGTAGTCCATTCTGTAGATTCTTCAGTCAAAGCAATTGATTTGACCAATGAGAATGTGAAGCTTAATTTTCCTGATGATACCCGTCACGAAGCCTTTGTAGCCGATTGCTTTGACTATATGGATAAGAATCAAGGGAAATATGACTTAATTATTCTTGATCCTCCTGCTTTTGCCAAACATCGTGGTGCATTACCTCAAGCACTCAAAGGATACAAAAGGCTCAACCTTAAAGCCTTTCAACAAATTGCCCCAGGTGGAATTGTATTTACCTTTAGCTGTTCCCAAGTAGTAACCAAAGATAAATTCCGTGAAGCTGTATTCTCTGCAGCAGCTATTTCAGGTCGTAAAGTGAGAATATTAAACCAACTAGTCCAGCCAGCAGATCATCCTGTTGATATTTACCATCCCGAAGGTGAATATTTAAAAGGACTGGTGTTGTATGTGGAATAGGAGAGAGGTTACAAGTTTCAAATTTTAAAGTTCACCCCGAGGACTTCGGGGTAAAGTTGCGCTTCGATTGAGAGATAAATTGAATCGCATTATTGTAAATTTATGAATATCAGACTATTCAATTCAGTAATAAATAATTTGCCTTTGAAATAAGGGGCTTAATATATATAATAAGAGGAAATTTAACTTATGATAATATAAGCCCTTCCGAAACTCTTAATAATCATTTTCTGTAGTTATATCCATAAAATCCAGATGATTAATGGATGTATTTCCTATAATTATTTCCATAAAAAGGCATGATCATAAGACCCTTATACCTTCCAGGGTACTCAAAATAAGTGTTCATTTGTCTATTGAGTTATCTAAAACAATTTTATAGGGGAATCTATTTAAAAGAGACTTTTAGAACTGCCGCTATGGAAATAATTTATTCCATTTTTAGTTTAACTACTTACTAATTCAATACCAATTCAATACCAACTCAATACCAACTCAATACCAACTCAATACTAACTCAATACCCAATGGGTACATTACGGGTACATTATGGGTACATAATGGGTACATAATGGGTTCATGAACCCGTAATAAACCCATAATATACCCATTTACATCCCATTCGGTATTGAGTTAGTATTGAGTTAGTATTGAATTGGTATTGAATTAGTATTGAATTAGTATTAAGTTAGCAATACGGGTTGATCATGCGTACCTGGGATCCTTTGGGAAATAGTCAGGATAATGGGTTTTTTATTCTTATATCCATAAAAATCAGATGATTAATGGATGTGTTTCCTGTAGTTATTTCCATAAAAATGATTGATTATAAGTCCATATTTTTAGTAAGACCAAGATAATAGTGTACTATATTTAAAAAAAAATTCAAAGTGGAACTTGCATAATGGGTATTGGATATTTTTCTAAATTCATCAATAGAAGTATATAATTTTATACTGTTTTTTGTATAAGTTGAAAAATTATTTATGAATCTCCAATTTCCCATAGAAAAGAATTTAACCCAATTCTATCCTAAATTAAATATAATTTAAACAAAGACTGTATTTTTGCGCAAATCGTTGCGTCTGTTTGTTTCCTATTGCGTCACCTTATCGGTAATCAATTTTTTATAGATGGTTTTTTTTAATAATGGTAGTTTAAATTATAAGTCTGTTATCGGTACCTATCCGATACTTAAACAGCTGATATGGCTTGCTTTGCCTGTTATTGGCTCTTCGTTTATGACGATGGCTTATAATTTTATAAATATGATTTTTGTGGGGAACCTGGGGAGCAATGCTGTTGCGGCAGTTGGTTCTGCCAGTTTTTTCATGCACCTAAGTTGGGGCCTATCGTCATTGATTACAGTAGGCGCCGGTATAAGGGTATCTCATGCTATTGGAAACGGTAATCCACAACTTGCCAGAAACTACGTGCGTAGCGGAATATTGGCCATCATTGGATTGGCATTGATATATTATATCTTTTTGTTTTTTATGAGAAATGACCTGATCGGTCTGATTCGTCTCAACAATGTTGAAATTGAAAATGCAGCTTCAGGCTTTTTACTCATCGTTGGAATGACCATTCCCTTTTCCTTTCAAAATCTCTTTTTCACCAGTGTTTTTATTGGTTCAGGCGATAGCAAATCGCCCTTTCGAATTAATGCTACAGCATTCGCTCTTAATATTATACTCGATTATCTGTTTATTTTTCAAGTAGGAATGGGAATTAACGGAGCTGCTGTTGCCACCGTTATTTCGCAGGCCATTGGAACACTTTTATTTTACATTAAACTAAATAGTTCGGCGAGCCTTAGGCCTGTTGGTACTGCTTTTGAAAGTTCACTTTTGAAAGATTTAATTCAATTGGGAATAAGTCCGGCCATTCAACGGGTTTCCTTCACCATCGTTGCCATCTTCATGGCCAGGATTATAAGCGACTGGGGACCTACAGCCATTGCAGTACAAAAGGTTGGAATTCAGATTGAAGCCATTTCGTATATGACAGCTGCAGGCTTTTTGGCTGCCTTGTCTACCATTTCCGGAAAGGCTTTTGGTGCTGGTGATTATCGGAAACAATGGCAGGCTTTTCGTTCTGGTATGCTTCTTGCATTTATCATTGGAACCGTTACTTCAGTAGTATTGATAGCATTTGCAAAGCCGCTCTTCTCTATTTTTCTGAGCGATCCGAAAAGTATAGCAATGGGGAGTGAATACCTTGTCATTCTTGGCTTTTCGCAATTGTTCATGGTTATGGAATTGATGGCTACAGGAGCTTTTTTTGGCTGGGGAAAAACCAATATACCGGCTATCACTGGAATTGGGCTTACCGTAATGAGAATTCCAATGGCATTTGCATTTATCGGTTTTTGGCACAATGCACTTTCATCGGTCTGGTGGAGCATCAGCATCAGCAGTATGGCAAAAGGAACCTTATTGGTTGTGCTCTATATTGTAATGTTTAAATCATTTATGAGAAATCAAAACGTATAATAAAGGTATGAAACGTGATTTTTTTCAATTAGCATCCAATTCTTTGAAAGGAAATAGTTGGCTTGATGGTTTGTTTGGAATCGAAAAGGAAAATATTCGGGTAGACAAACGTGGAAATATGGCCCAAACTCCTCACCCTAAGGTATTTGGCAATAAAGCAAAACACCCATATATCACTACCGACTTTTCAGAAAGCCAGATCGAAATGATTACTCCTCCATTGCCCGATATCAAACAGGCTATAGGCTTTCTGGAAACCATTCACGATATCGTTAGTCTTGAATTGAAAGATGAATTCTTGTGGCCGCAAAGCATTCCACCAATATTACCAGATGAAAATCAAATACCCATTTCTCAATATGATGATGAGGGAAAAGAGAACCAAAAATACAGGGAATTTCTGGCACAAAAGTATGGTGCCAAAAACCTGATGTTCTCAGGGATTCACTTTAACATTTCCTTCAGTGAAAAGTTGTTACAAATGCTATATCGCAAAATAAATCCCCCTTTAACGTATGAAGAATTCAAGGATGAAGCTTATCTTAAAACTGTACGGCAGATGTTGCGGTTGCGATGGCTCTATATTTTGCTCTATGGAAATAGCCCCGTGGTGGACTCTTCAATGGAACTGGAATGTAAGCTTGCTCCTTTTACTATCGATAGTAACCTAATAGCTCTTTCCATTCGTAACAGTTGCTTTGGCTACCAGAATATCGGGGAATTGTATCCAGATTACAGTTCGGTTCGTAACCTAAAGAACAGTATTGATCAAATGGTGAAAGAACAATTGTTATCAGCTCCAAAAGAACTCTATTCCCCGGTCAGGCCAAAGTTTTTAAAGGACCCCGATCATATTACTTATATTGAACTTCGGTTTATTGATAATAACCCACTATCCAAAGTCGGAATTACAAAAGAGGCGCTTCATTTTTTACATGCTCTTACCTTGTATGGATTACTGAGTGAAGAACCCGATAATTTCGATGCCAAAGATCAGAAAGAAGCCAACAAATATCATGGTAGTGTTGCTTTGTATGCATTAAATTCAACACCTTCACTGGAAGATAAAAATGGTCAACCTATTAATATATGGCTTAAGGCAACCACGATTATTCAGGAAATAATAGAATTGTTTAAAAAGCTGGAAATCAAAGATGAGGAGTATGAAAATTCGTTAATACTTGCAAAGAGTTTGGCTGAACATCCAAAACAACGCGATGTTTTTGTCGTACTTATGGGAATTCTTAAAATGGGATATATTCCTTATCATATTGAAAAAGCCAACCATTACCTTAATGAAAGCCTTCAAAAGGATTATAATTTTATCGGTTTGGAAGATATGGAACTTTCAACCCAACTTCTATTGCGGGAGACTGTTAAGCGGGGTGTTTCCCTGGAAATAATGGACAGAAAAGAAAATTTCATAAGGTTGGAAAAGGCTGGAAATATCCAATACATTAAACAGGCAACTAAAACATCTCTCGATAATTATGCCAGCATATTAGCGATGGAAAATAAACTGGTAACAAAAAAGATACTTTTGGAGCATGGTTTACGGGTTCCTAAAGGAACCGAATATACCAACGCGGAAACTGCCAAACGAGATTTTGAGCTACTCCATGGTCAACCTGTGGTAATTAAACCCAACCAGACCAATTTCGGGATCGGAATCACCATTTTAAAAGAAAATACCGATGAGCCTACCTTTAAAAGAGCTGTTGATAAGGCGTTTGAACATGATTCAACGATTCTGATTGAAGAATATATACCAGGTAAAGAGTTTCGGTTTTTTATAATTGGTCATGAAGTTGTGGGTATTCTACATCGCGTGCCTGCCAATGTTACAGGCGACGGATTGAAGTCAATACGCGAATTGGTACAAATTAAAAATCAGGATCCCTTGCGGGGAAAAGGCTATCGTACCCCATTGGAAAAAATTCAGTTGGGTGAAGCAGAATACGTATTTTTAAATATGCAACACAAGAACTTTGATACTATTCCTGAATCTGGAGAGACTGTTTATTTGCGCGAAAATTCAAATATAAGTACCGGTGGTGACAGTATCGACTTTACAGATGATATTCCTGAATCCTATAAAACAATTGCTATCGAAGCTGCAAAAGCCCTTAATGTTAAGATTACCGGTCTTGATATGATTATTCCTAATCATAACCAAGAAGCCAAGGATAATAATTATGCAATCATTGAATTGAATTTTAACCCGGCTATTCATATTCATTGTCATCCATTTAAAGGTAAAAACCGAAAATTAAATGAGAAATTAATGGATGCGTTGGGATATAAGTTATAGAACTAATATATTAAGTTGGCGTAATGATTTGAGTTGATGGGTTACCACCTTCTCATTTTCTCCTTTTCTCTTATCGCACAGACTGATATCCATTAATTACCCCATTTTTAGAGAGTACTATTTGCCAAAGCTGGTTCTTTCTGGCCCGGAAAGCTCCGGCACAGGAAAGTAAATAATATTTCCACATTCTATAGAATCGATCGTCGTAATCTGATTTCAGTTCATCCCATGAGATGTCGAAATTTTCAAACCATGCCATTAGCGTTGTATCGTAATAATCTCCAAAACTATGCCAGTCTTCCATCACGAATAAATGCTCAATTGCGGCGCCGATTTGTGTAACTGAAGGTAACATGGCATTTGGGAAGATGTATTTATTAGTCCAAGGATCGGTGGCAACGAGCGATTTATTTGCCCCAATAGTATGCAGTAAAAACAATCCATCATCTGACAATAACCGATGAATGATATTCATAAATATTCCGTAATTTTTAACTCCCACATGTTCAAACATTCCAACTGATACAACCCTATCGAAAGGAGTAATGGTAACCAAACTTCTATAATCCTGCAGCTTAATTTGCACATTCAAACCTTTACAAAGGTTCTTTGCCAATTCAGCTTGCTCCTTAGAAATGGTAATTCCAACTACTTCCACACCATAATTTTCAGCCGCATATTTACAGAATCCTCCCCAGCCACAGCCAACATCAAGCACTTTCATACCTGGTTTGAAATTTAGCTTTCTGCATATTAAATCAAGTTTGGCTTCCTGTGCTTCATCCAGATTTTTAGCATCTTTCCAATAGCCGCATGAATAGATCATTCTTTTATCCAGCATTATTTGGAATAGAGTGTTTCCAATATCATAATGCTTTTTCCCGACTTCAAAAGCCTTAGATTCCTTTCCAGCATTAAATAATTTGGCTTTTAAAATGTGGGGAACAATTTTCCATGTCTTTACCTTTTCTTGAAGTGAAGCATTTATCAATCTAAAGAATAAATCGTCCGGTTTTTTAACATCCCACCAGCCATCCATATAAGATTCACCCATTCCAAGAATTCCTTCGCTAAGCACACGTGAGTAAAATTCAGGATTAATTACCTGAAGATCAGAATCGCCAGAGCCATTTAATGTAATCTTCGCTTCAGAAAGAAGGGATTGAATTACCTCTTTGTCTTTTGGCATAAGAATAGTATTTGTAGGTATGTCAACAGTGAAATAATCAATATTGACATATAAAACACCAGAAGTAGGTAAAAGGTTGATATAGTTTCAGAATAATATTTATCTAAAATATTACCGGAGAAACACAATACCACATTTTCCAAACAGAAGCAATAATCAGGATTCGATTATACGGTCATAACGATAGGTAGGATTTGGTCGTCCAGGACTTAAGCTGCGCAAAGCAACAATATTATACTTAATATTTCCTTTGGTATGGGCTTCGAGTGTCTGACGCACAATCTGTTCCAAATCTTCAGGACTCATTTGCACACGAGCGTTTAGGGTCAATCTGGCTTTTGTACTTGTACCTGCCGATCCACGGAAATTTAAAGTGTCGATATTGCCAGTCAGATTTCCCAATATGAAATTCTGGCCATTTTCAAGAATCAACTTGACATGTCCCACTGAGGCATTGCGGTTATCGAATTGTTGACTCAGATCTTGAAGAAGCTGACGGGTAAAAGCATTCCAATCTGTCGGTTCACCACTTAATTCGATCGAGCTGTTTAACCACCCGAGAACAGCTTCACCTTCGGCATATATGTCATAATCAACTTCTGCCAATCGTAGACCAGCATCGGTACGGTTCAATACTTCCTTTAGCCATTCTTCAATTCCTTCACCAGTAACTGCACTAACTGTCAATACATTGGCATCAGGGAAATTTAGTTTTAACTTTTCTTTCAGTAATGCTAAAACACTAGTTTTCAGCATGTCGGCTTTGCTAATCAGGATAATATCGCTTTCTTCCAATTGTTTACGGAAAATATAAGCTGCACTGGGATGTAATCCGGCAGTTCCACCATTAAGAATATCAGTGAGATGAGCCGGATCGGCCATAACCGAAAGGGGAGAGACCAATAGTTCACCCCCTAGATTTTTTTTGAGGGGCTGTACTATGGTGGCCGATAAATCAGTACAGCTTCCAACAGGTTCTGCAATAATTACATCGGCATTTGCCTCATTACGAACCAATTGCATGGCGTTGATCAATCCATTAAAATTGCAGCAAAAGCAACTGCCGTTTACTTCTGCAACTTTCACATCGTTACGCGAAAGGATGGCAGTATCTACAAGATCAGGAGCCTGATCATTTGTGATGAGTCCTACCCGTTTACCATTATCTATAATTCTTCTGGCAGCTTCCCAAAGTAAAGTTGTTTTTCCAGCTCCAAGAAATCCTCCTACCAATATAAGTCGTGTAGTATTCATATTTTAGTTTTTACTTTTTTGATGGTTGAATCATTTTTCGCAATCGCACTGAACTGATGATGAACGTTTCATGGCTGGTTCAAGCACAGATACAAAGAACAATGAGGCCAAAGTTCCACCCAACAGTGGACCAAAAATATAGACCAGGAAAAAACCTCCTGACTGATCAGGAAAAGATGCATCTCCCCATCCAGTTGCCCATGCTACCATTCTTGGGCCAAAATCCCTTGCAGGGTTCAGTCCTGCTTGTGTCAAAGGTGCAATAAGGCATATAATTGAGCTGACTGTTAGTCCAATAAACAAAGGAGCCATCGCATCGTGTGGACGACCTACATTACACCCCTCTGTAAGGGCAAAAATCATCAGTAACAATATGAAAGTACCAAAGGCCTCAGCACCAATGGCAAGCGGCAATGAAACGACTGCTGTACTTCCTGGAGCCGCATAATATTCACCAAACATTTTAGCTGTTTGTACTGATTCTGCAGTTCCCCGTATGATGTTGTGTGTACTTTCGAATGCAGAAATCGATGGTGAAAATAATAGGTAGATCGCAATTCCTGCAAGAGATGAACCTATGAATTGTGCGATTAGGTATACCGGTAATTTCCGTGCCGACATCCTTTTACTGATTACCATAGCAAGAGTTACGGCTGGATTGAGGTGAGCGCATGATAAATGACGGGTCAGGTAAATTGAAAGGGTAACCCCGATCCCCCAAGCCAGCGCAATCTGCATAATACCCTGATAGGCATTGAATAATATGGATACTGCTACTGATCCGCATCCAAACAATACGAGTAAAAATGTACCCAGTGCTTCTCCTATAAATTCTTTTGAGTGTCGCAATATTCTTAGTCTTCTTTAAATTATATGATAAATATATTAGTATTGTTATTTTGCAAATTATTCGTTATATCGGTTTAAAATATTACGATTAAAGAGAGTTTGAATGTGTTTAGTCGCAGCAAAAGTTTTTCGGCAGCTGAATTTCAGTTAGAAGTCCAGTTAGAATTTCTTCCATCTTCTTTAACTTCAGGTAATTTAGGCAGTAGACTATTTTGGCACCTTCAATATGTCCGCAGATCAGTTCAGCATCCTTCAGCTCTTTTACATGTTGATTAACAGTAGTTCTACTCAGTGGAAAATGGTCTGAAATATCACCTGTTATACATGATCCTGAATGTGCCAGAAACTGAAGAATTTGCAAACGTGCAGGGTGAGCGAGAACTTTAAATAGATTTGCTCTTTCCTGAAGTTCTTCGTTGAAAAGTTCTGTTTTAGATACTACCATTTGGGTTAATTTAATAATGACGTAAACATACATCAAAAATATTCAAAAGTGGTAATCTATTTTACTAACGATTGTTAACGTTGATGTATTTATTTATTATTCAATTACTTGTGGCTTAAATTCAGATATATTCTATAAGTATTTGATAAAGCAAATAGGTTCCGATATCGAGAATATACTTAAGTAACTTGAGTTCGATCTAAAGGTAATTCTAGGGAATACAATTTGAAACAGCTTTTAAGTCTGAACTGTCGGATTGTCGGAAATACAAAATAAGAAAATAGGACCACACAGACACATAGGACAAATAGACTTTAATCTATTTGAACTATGGGTCAATGGGATATTTTTCAATTTTTATGGTTTTGCAGTTACAATCCCTTTTATGGTTAACACGACAGGGTTATTAATTGCATTTGAATTTACTGTGATTGATTTAGTAAATGTGCCTACATTATTTGTGTTGTAGGTCACTTTAATACTACCTTTTTCTTTAGGTGCAACAGGAGTTCTGGTCCATTCAGGAACAGTACAACCACAGGAAGCTTTTACATCGTTCAACACTATAGGTGTTTTTCCTTTGTTGGTGAAACTAAATGTACAAGTCCCATCGGCACCTTGAACGATGGTACCATAGTCGTGTGTGATAGTTTCAAAAATAATAGAATCCGTTGGTGTAACCGGAGGAGTAACTGGTTTATCCTGTGCCTGAATACTTAATGAAGCAAGAAACACCACGATCATAATTACAAGAGATTTTTTCATTTCAATTTAATTAATAATGGAATTAAAATATGAATAATTATTTATTTTGAATTATATGCTATTGTACAACAATTGAACCACAATTATTTGGAATTTTCAAAATAACTCATCAAAGATATAAAGAAATAGCTTTGTCGTATATGGACAATTCCTGCTAATTATTATCTGTGATTTCTTATGGGCTAAAATATTCATTCTTTTTATGACGTAAATTTATTTTATATATTTACTTTTAAAGTACTTACTCTGTTTTTTTTTATAAAAATTAATATTCCAATAAAAGTATTGATGGTTTTTAATTCATTATTGGGTACCACAAAAATTAAAAAAAGAACGGGATAAATTTGTACACTGTCCAAGTAGGGTCTGCTGAAAAACTCAGTATCGACTTTTTAGATTCATTTGGTTAGAATTGAATATTGCTCATTCCCATTGACTTGTTAAAACTGTCATTGGAAGTGAAAGTGAAATAAAATTCTCCGAAAGATGTTGGTTATAGGTTATACTGCTGTAAATGTCTGAATGTGAATATTTAATATTAAAAAAGGGTATAACCTATAACCAGAGTATGATTGGTTGTTTTATTTTTGAATCTGCAAAAAATACCCAATTAATTGATTCTAAAACAAACAAGTGCTCCCGAGTACTCGGGATGAATTGTCAATTCATCCCGAGTACTCGGGAGCACTTGTTTTAATTTGCAGGTTGATATCTTCTTATAATACAGTCCCTCCCGAGTACTCGGGATCGGGATGAGTTTTTCAGCAGACCCTAATTAATGTTTAATTTAATAATTCAGGTATTCTTCTCACTTTCACGTTTTCACGTTTGCATGTTTGCACGCGTGCAAACATGCAAACGTGCAAAGATGCATACCCACAGAAAGCCGTAAACAAGTTTTGAATAACCGCTATGGGGTCAATCAATCTTCAGATTTGGAATAAGTGCCCTGCTGTTCCCGGAAAATCAATCCCTTTTCATACAAATCAGAATTGTATAAATTATCCCGTTTTTTTGTATAGGTATAAAAAGCCCCGATATAATTCGGGGCTTTTTTATATTACTTCAATTATAAATTGTGGAGTAGGTGGGAGAGTGAAGGATTACTTCTCTTCTTTTTGTTCATTTCCCATCATCTGACCCATTGACTTCATCATGGTCATTGGATCAACATCCGTATTCCATGTTTCAAGTTTTACTTTCATAGATCCATCTTTTTGTTTTTCCCAAATAGTAAGATACTTACCATGGTCATCCATCGGTTTATCCATTCCCGGCATCGACATACTGATCTTATAGGTACCAATTTCTGTTATCATATTGCCATTTGGAACAATCTTTAAGGTGGTAGGCTCAAATGAGTTGCATTTCCAACCCGATTTGGCCATCTTTTCCGTGGCTTCCCTGATAGCATCAATGCCCTCATGCATTGGTTCATAACTTGGCATCGAAATAGCATCCTCGGTATACATGCTAAGACTCTTTTCTGTATTGCCTTCCAGCATGTTTTTCGTCATTTCCTTGTTGATCTTTTCGATTTGACTCTTTAAGTCATCTGAACTTTGAGAAAATACAACACCTGCTGTAAATACAAAGACAAACAGCAATGAGGATGCTAATAATTTAGTAGTTTTCATAATCGTCTGTTTTTAAGGTTGATGAATACTTATTAATTGTCTAAAAACAGAAACAATGGCTACTTGTTTTGGTTTATTAGAATCTAAGAATTATTTCGATTAAAGGCCCTTTTTTCCGTAATATAAGTTAATGGTATTTGATTATTTCCGCAATCCGTTTACTTTTGGGATCGATCAATTTATATATTTGAGTTATTCGGATCTTTTTTCGTAACATCATCACTAATCCATTTGTATGCCCTTAAATGTATTCGGAAGAATTTAAATCAGGGTTTCACAATCCAACTTATTGAATGAAGGATGTCTTATAAAATCACTAAATATCTTCTACTCTGCTTATCGTGGTTCCTTTTGTTTTATTACAAAGAGTCCATTTCAGATTTTATAGTATATCAACTTTTCTCGCTACCCCTGGAGTCTGATTTTTCGGATACCCTATGGTTTTTTATTCATATTTTCCTGAAAATATCATTGTTGCTTGTGCTGATCATTTTTCTGGCAGGAATTGTCCGTTCATATTTCTCACCAGAAAAGACCAGTAAAGCTCTTGAAGGTAAAACGCTGCTTGCTGGGAATATTTTTGCATCTCTACTGGGAGTTGTTACTCCTTTTTGTTCGTGTTCAGCCATTCCACTGTTTCTAGGGTTTGTAGAAGCAGGAATACCAATTGGAGTTACATTTTCATTTCTTATAGCTGCACCTATGATCAATGAAGTGGCTGTAATCATGCTCTTCAGTTTGTTTGGCTGGAAAGTGGGTGTTATATATATGGTTGCCGGTTTGACTATTGCAATTTTATCGGGTTGGATCATCGGAAAACTAAAACTTGAAAGGTGGCTTCAGGATTGGGTGTTAAATGCAAAATTTGGCAATAGCGAAATAGATAGCCAATATATGAACATGCACTCTAGGATTTCTATTGGGGTGCAGGCTGTAAAAGATATTATATCAAAGATTTGGGTATATTTAATATTAGGTATTGCCATTGGAGCAATTGTTCATGGTTATGTTCCAGAAGATTACCTGGCCTCATTAATGAGCAAGTCGCATTGGTATTCAGTTCCGTTTTCAGTTTTGATTGGCGTGCCCCTATATTCATGTTCTGCAGGAGCCGTACCAATTGCAAGTGCGCTTATTGAAAAAGGTGTACCAGTTGGCACTGCACTTGCTTTTATGATGTCGGTCATTGCAATATCACTTCCTGAATTGATTATTCTGAAAAAAGTATTGAAACTGCCCTTTATTCTCACTTTTGTTGGTATTATTGCAATTGGAATTATGTTGGTTGGCTATTTGCTGAACTTCATTCTTTAAACAATTATAGAAACTAAATAATCTAAAACTTAATTGATGAATAATTTAAAAGTGCTTTTCGTTCTCTTTTACCTATCGGTAGCTCAAATCGGTCAAAGTCAAAATATTTCTCAATGGCGTGGAGCCAATCGCGATGGAATTTATCAGGAGAAGAATCTTCTGAAAATATGGCCTGAAGCAGGTCCAAAATTGCTATGGCTGACCGAAGAAATTGGTGATGGATATGGTTCTCCGGCAATTGCAGGCGATAAGTTAATTATTAATGGTACAATAGACAGTATAAGTCATGTATTTGCCTTTGATTTAAAAGGTAAACTGTTGTGGAAATCTCCAAATGGCCCCGAATTTATGGGTAAAGAGTTTTCAGCCAGTTTCCCCGGATCACGATCTGTACCAACTGTATATGATGGACTGGTTTATGCTTGTTCTGGAATGGGACGGATTGCCTGTTACGAAACTGCATCGGGGAAAGAAAAGTGGGGTGTCGAAATGATAGGTGATCTGAACGGAAAAATAAATATGTTCGGATACTCCGAATCACTGTTTGTCGATGAAAAATATGTGTATTGCTTTCCAGGAGGCGCTGAATCAAATATTGTTGCTCTTGACAAGGTATCAGGCAAAGTAATCTGGACTTCAAAGGCGATGGGTGATGGAGTTTCTTTTTGTTCTCCGATTGTTGTAAAATGTTCTGATCGAAATATTCTGGTTACCGTTTCACGTGAATATCTTATGGGACTCGATACCAGGAATGGTGAATTATTATGGTCGTACAAAGAAGATTCCGTTAAGCGTGAAGGAGAATATTGCAATTCACCTGTTTATGCTGATGGATTCATCTATGGACTATCAGGAGTCCCCAAAGGCCGTGGTGCTTATAAAATTGCTTTATCGCCTGATGGTAAAAGTATCAGTGAGATTTGGCAAAACAATAAAGTCAAGAATGCAATGGGTGGTTTTGTAAAATTGGATGACCACTTTTACAGTACTTCAGCAGATCATAAACTAAAAATGATAAATGCAAAAAGTGGAGCAGTGGTAGATTCCCTGCAGAATTTATCTGGAAGTGTAATATATGCCGATGATCATTTGTATTGTTATGCTGACAATGGCAATGTTAACCTGATCAAGTTGTCAGAACATAAGATGGAAGTAGTAAGTAAATTCAAAATCGTTAACGGAACCAAGGAACATTTTGCACATCTTGTTATTAGCAATGGTGTATTGTATATACGGCATGGAAATGCGCTGATGGCATATCAGATAAAGTAAGATTGTTAAGAATTTATGGGTTTATTGAATAAAATATGGCCGCAAAAGTTAATTAATTGTCTAATTTTGAACAACTGAACTTAACGAAATACAATGAATTTAAATGATTCAAATTCAAGACGCAATTTTTTAAAAAAAGCTGGTGGTTTAACTGTTGGAATGGCTGGATTATCAGCTATTTCAGCAAATATGCCTTCTGAGGTTCCTGAAAATAAACCATCAGGGAAGTTATTTGCCAGCGAAATTTCAGGAGTAAAGGATCGTATTGAGCGCGTCAAAATTGCAACTCTTGGAATGCAGCGTTACGATTGGGAACAGGGCACTGTTGCGCAAGCTTTTCTCGAAATGGGAGAAACCGACCTTGCCATTTCCTTTGCCAGAGGTGCTATACTGCGGCAAGAAAAAGGTAGGTTTTCGGTACTTAAAGGCAATGGACCAATTAACGATTGCGCCAGTATTGGCGAAGTGGTACTTTTTGCAGCCAAACAAACAGGTGATCCTATCTTTCAAAATGGGGCTGATGAAATGCTGAATGTGATCAAAACTACCAATCACAAGACTTCTGACGGAATTATTTACCATACTCAGGAACCGAATAAGGGTATTTGGTCTGATGCATCTTACATGTTGCCTCCATTTTTGGCGGCTGCAGGTGAATTTAAGGAAGCTGTCAAACAGATTGAGGGTTATAGGAAATATCTCTACCACGAAAAAGACCAGCTCTATTCTCATAAATGGAACGATGAAAAGAAACAGTTCGATCGTGAAGACTTTTGGGGTGTTGGCAATGGCTGGTCCGCTGCCGGCATGACAAGAGTAATTAAAATGTTGCCTGATTCGATGATGACTGAAAAGAAACAGCTGATTAGTTATACCCGCGATGTGATCGATGGATGTCTTAAATATCTCAGACCTGATGGAATGTTCCATGATGTTGTGAATCGTCCTGATACTTTTATTGAAGTCAATCTAAGCCAGATGCTTTGCTATTCAATTTTCAGGGGAGTAGGAGCAGGGTACCTTGACTCATCTTATCTTAAACCGACAATTATCATGCGAAAAGCGGCCAACGACAAGGTTGATAAGCTGGGCTACGTCCATGATGTTTGCGGTGTTCCCAGTTTCGATCGTCCCTATTTCGCTCCTGAAGGCCAGGCTTTTTATCTTTTTATGGAAACTGCTGCTGATTTGGAAAAGCAAAAAAAGTAAAGACATTAATTTATTCAATACATCAAGCCAAAAGTAAAAACTTGGATTCGATAAAAGCATACATTTTCATGAAACGAGCCATGAGAAAGTCTTCTCAGACAAAGGAATGTTTATTGGCGAGTTCCATCTGGCAATTAAAAAACAATTATAAACACATGAAACGAGCCATGAGAATATCTTCTTACACAGGGGAATGTTTATTGGCGAGTTCCATGTGGCAATTGAAAAACAATTATAAACACATTAAAAAGATTTTAATCAACGGCTATGACAATAACTTTCTTGATTTACCGCCAAACCGCCAAGACCGCCACTTGTCGTTTTTATAGTGCAATGACTCCTTCTGAAATCAAAACGACAAGTGGCGGTGTTGGCGGTCTTGGCGGTTTGGCGGTAATACGTGAGTGTAACTGTCCTTGTTTAGGATAAAAATCTTTTTCATGAATATACACGTTTGATTTGTTCTTGAATCGAACACACTTTATAAATGTGCCTATACTTTGCCGTCTGGTTTTAACCGACGGATGATTAAATCAAATTTAAATATTGAACCAATGAAATTAATTTTAACATTTTGTATCCTATTGCTCCTGAGTTTTCCAAGTTATTCCCAAACAGGAATTGTGAAAGAAAGTTTAAAATATGAAAGCAAATTGATGGGTGGTCCTGTTGATTATGCAATTTATTTACCTCCATGTTATGAAACCTCCAACCGTAGTTATCCCGTATTGTATTTACTGCATGGTTTATCAGATGATCATACAGGTTGGGTTCAGTTTGGAGAAGTAGCCAGTATTGCTGATAAAGGTATTGCCAATGGAGATTTTCCTCCGGTAATTATCGTCATGCCAAATGGCAAAGTAAGCTGGTATTGCAATGATTACAAGATGGCTAACCCTTGGGAAGATATGTTTGTTAAAGAGTTTATTCCTTCAATCGAAAAAACATACAGGATCAGATCGAAGAAAGAATTCCGTGCTATCTCTGGATTGTCGATGGGTGGCTATGGTTCATTGATGTTGGCCATGCGTAATCCTGACTTGTTTTCAAACTGCGTTGCATTCAGCTCAGGAACATTCACTGACGGCGAAATTGTCGCTATGCCAAATGACAGTTACAAGATGTTCTTTGGTGATATTTACGGGAAAAGTCTGACTGGAGAAAATCGTATTTCAGACAATTGGAAAGCTCACAGTCCTTTGCATCTCATTTATGATGTTCCAAAAGAAAAGCTGAAAACTATCCGCTTCTACATTGATTGTGGTGACGATGATTTCCTCTTCGAGGGAAATACGCAATTGCACATTCAAATGCGTAAGTTGGATATACCTCATGAATACCGCACCCGTCAAGGTGGACATGAATGGCCTTATTGGCGATCAGGCTTGGTTGATGGCCTCAAATTCATAGGAGATAGTTTCCATCGATAATTTACTTGGCCTATTAAACTTTTAAAATGAGTTCGATCTAAGCAAAGAAAAAACAATTTGAGAGCTTATATCACTATTGGTTTTTCATATTACGCATATTACGCATATTACATAGTGCACTGGTAAATGACTCAGCAGGAGAAAATTTCAATGAAAGAAAATCTATAGGAACAAATAATTTGAAAACTGTTTAGATCGAACTCACGTTTTTAGGTTTAATAGGCCATGTATCAATTATAACAGAAATCCAATTTCAGAAAGTTCACGACCAATTTGCTGAACGCCTTTAAGTATTTTCTGCGTCTGGGTGGGTGAAGGTTTTTTGTTCCCGTTAATGTATTGCGATAAAAGGCTTTGATTCATTCCTATACGTTCTGAAAGTGCTTTGGCATTGATAACCTTATAGAATTGAAAAAATTGAGGTAAATCTAATGTAATTTTCAAATCGTCTGTTGTGATCTTTTTTTGAGAGTCATCGAAATAGAGATTTAGGGCTTGAAGTATATTTAATTTCAATTCATCGAGGTTCTTCCCTACAGTATAAACAGGGTAACTCATTGAATAGGCAGAATATCCTGTTTCTGTCTTCTCTATAATTATAGTAATTTTTTTCATGTCTAATTATTAAAGATAAAGTCCTGCATCTTTAAGTATTTTTAATGCAAGCCCTTTGCCAACTTCCTGACTGCTGTGAAAAGGGCATATAATCTTTCCTTTTTTTACAGGATGTTCCATTATCATATGACTCCCGGTTTGCCTGACCATAAACCAACCATCTTTTTTTAATAATCTAACGAGTTCACTGCTTTTCACTCTACATGTGTTGGGTTTAATTTTATGGAATCAGGTTTTTATTCCTTCCAGGAATAGTAATTGCAAAAATATATCTATAAACTGAAAGAAATTCAAAAGTAATAAATATATTACTTCTTTCCAACTTAAAGATTAGATTTTATATAAATACCTCACCTTACACATGAACAAGGATATATAATAAAAAAAGAACACTGATCTAACTGATGTTGCAGATCTACACAGATAATAAGAAATAAGGAATAAGAAATATAAAATAATGACTATCAGAGTATTCCTTCCTTATTTCTTATTTCTCGTTTCTTATTTCTTATTATTTATTTTTTGTTTCTTATTTCTTATTATCAGTGTTCTTGTGTAAGGTCTTACACAATTCCCCTTTGCTTCTTAACCGTTTCCCAGGCTTCATTTACTTTCTGGAATTTTTCATCGGCAGCTTTCTGAATATCCTCACCAAGGTAGTGAACTTTGTCAGGGTGATATTTAATTGCCATCCTGCGGTATGCTTTTTTCATTTCATCATCAGTAGATGAAGGGTCAGCTTCAAGAATTTTATATGCAGCATCGGTATTGGCCACAAACATGGATTCAATCGACTGGTAATCTTTTTCGCTAATACCCAGTTGCTGTGCTATTTGGGCTATCAACTGATGTTCTGATGAGTCAACTTTTCCATCGGCTGAAGCTATTCCAAAGAGAAAATGCAACAATTGCAACCTTGACGGCTGATCCATATAGGTGCGGATTTGCATACAAACTTCATTTACCGGGATATCTTGTTTCAATAAATCACGCAACATTTTAAGAGTGTCAGCAGCTGCCTCAACTCCAAAGGAGCGTACAAAGAATTGCCTGGTGTAATCCAATTCCGACTTCAATACTTTCCCATCGACTTTCATCACAGCTGCAACAAGCACCAGCAGGCTCATCACATAGCCGCCCTGAGTTGTAGGCTGACCTGACTGAATTCCTTTTTGTCCCTTAATTATATCTGGATCGTCGATCAGCGATCCAATTAAAAATCCAAAGATACCGCCTATGGGTGGCATTATTGCCCATCCCAGACCTCCTAAAATCCATTTTGCAAACTTAGCCATGTACTCTTATTTTTTTGTCAATATTCAATATTTGTGGAATGATTAGTTCATTGTCATTGTTGTTGATTACAAAATCAGCCAATTTTATTCTTTGCTCATCTGTCCATTGGTTCCTAATTCGCTGTCTGACTAGTTCTTCCGAAGTCTTATCACGTTTCATCACCCTTTGAATTCGTTCTTGTTCATTAGTCGCCACAACAATGATCTTATCCATTAATTTGTAAAAGCCACTTTCAAAAAGAATAGCTGCTTCGTGCAGTATATAAGGTGATTGCTGGTTCTCGCACCAATCCTCAAAAGCATTTAATACTGCAGGATGAACAATGGAGTTTAAATTAGCCAGAAAGGTTGGGTTATTGAAAACAATTTCAGAAAGAAACTTTCGGTCAACAGTCTGATCAGGTAGGTAAACAGAGCTGCCGAAAAGTTCAATTAATTGAATCCGAACCTTTGCATCAGAATTCATAAGTTGCCTGGCAACTAAGTCAGCTTCAAAAACGGGGACGTCTAACACCTTGAAAACCTTGCAAACAGTACTTTTCCCGCTTCCTATACCTCCTGTAATTCCAATTTTAATCATGCGTTTAATTTTGAATCAGGTATTCAATTTCGTCAGGCGTTATTTTTATGTCGTACAAGTAATCAGGAATTGATTCAGTTGTAATTTTTAATCTTTGTCTGTTCTCACGGATATCAGAAAAGGCGACAGACAGTTTGAAATCTTCAGGACGTATTAGCTGATAACGACTTAATCCAACCTGAAATGTAACTTTAACTTTTTCAGGAAACAGTTTGATATTCACATCCGGCAAATGATCTTTAACCTCAATAGGTACCAAAAGTTGTGTTTCAGTATATTCTTCTACCGGAATAGTTAATTCAACTTCCTGAATATTAAAATAAACTTCATTTATTTTTGATAACGAAGCCTTTGTCCTGATTTCCTTATCAACAAAATTGAAGCTTTGTAAATTAGTCATCACAAAACGCATAGTGTCAAGAACGGATTGTGTACCGTTAACCAATACCGAATCTGGAGTTGTTTTAATTGCACCTGAAATCTGATATTGTTTTTTTAGATGCATATTTACTATTGGTTTCACCTTTACCCATTTTTGACTCAAATGGCCAAACTTGAAAAATAACGTGTCGGGGCTCATGCTTATAATATCCATTTCATTTGAAAGCTGGTTAGAGAGCTCACTAAGGAATTGCCGTGAAGGAAATGCAAAACTGCTCATTTTGCTATCTGTCATACGATCGTTCGTCATTTCCTTTACATTGAACTCAAAGGGCATGAATAAAAAACTAACTTCATGTCTGAGAATATTAAATCCGTGAGCCTTAATTGTTAATTCAAACTTATCAGGAAGGTGGTTCTCCAGTGTTTTATTATTGGGTAGATTGATGTAGCTCACTGGAACAATCAATTTAACTGTATAGGTTTTGTTCAAGGCATTAAGGAACCAAAAGCCCGTAGCAATGCCAACGCATATCAAATAAGCAACAACTCGCTTGTCGTTTTTGAAATATACTTTTTTAATATATTTTACAGTTTTATAGATCCAGTTTGTCTTCACGGGTTCAAATATAAAAAAAAGGGTCGACATAATGCCGGCCCTACTCTTTTTTGTCAATTACTGCAACTATTTTTGTGCAGGAACATCACTCATGTCTTTTACGATGGCAGCTTTGTCGACCCTGATTTTTACATTGTCGTCAACCTGAAGCAATACGGTATTGTCTTTAAGTTCAACAATCTTTCCATAAATTCCACCTGTAGTCACTACCTTATCACCTTTTGCAATGCTATTGCGAAAAGTAGCCAGTTCTTTCTGTTTTTTCATTTGTGGTCTGATCATAAAAAAATAGAAAACCACGATGATCAAAATCAAAGGAAGAAATGTCATGATCGGATTCGCTTCAGTACCTGATGCCGAGGGGGCCATTAATAAGTAATTCATCTGTATAATGTATTTAATTTAACTGTTAATTTCAATTATATCGTTATTCGTATTGGCTTTTATAAATAACTGTTTTTCAGGCTCATCTGCATTCGAAAATAAGGTTATAGTTTTCAATTGCTTACCTACTTCTCCTGCTGAATTATAGATCACTTCAATCTGTCCTTCTTGTCCAGGTTCAATGGTTTTATTCGTAATTTTCACTTCTATACAGCCACATCCCGAATCAACATTGGTAATTGTCAATGCCTTTGTTCCTTCGTTCCTGCAAATAAAGGTGAAAGATACGATTTCTCCAGCTTGTACAGGCCCAAAATCATGGATTTCTTCTGTAAATTTATATTTTGCCAATCCCGACTGATTAATGGGTTCATTGGAGACAGGCTTTTTTGGTCCAGAGTTACATGAATCAATCATTAATCCAAAGATACCGAATACGAATATTGCGAGGCACAACTGTAAACTTTTTACTGTTGACTGTAAACTTTTTACTGTTGACTGTAAACTTATTTTCATTCTCCTTCTTCTTCGCCAATCAAACCACGACCAGCCTTGAGAATTTTATTTTCTTTCTTCAAATCCTTCAATGCCTTATCCAGAATTCCGTTGATAAAATTGCGGCTCTTCTCAGTGCTGTAATATTTCGATAATTCAATGTATTCGTTCATAGTAACCTTGGTTGGTATCGATGGGAAATACAGAAATTCGCTTAATGCCAATTCAAGAATCAGGTTATCGATAAAGGCAATACGTTCAATGTCCCAATTCACAGTATGTTGCTTGATCAGTATTACATTATCTAAGTGATTCACAACCACTTTGCGATAAAGATCTTTGGCAAACTGATGGTCTTCCTCATCCTTGAACATAGGCAGCAAAGCTTGACGTTCATCACTTTCCTCTTTGAACTTTTTAAGCGTTTTCAGAATCATACTTACCGTGAAATCAAGATCATCGTTCCAATAAATGCTCTGTTCCTCAAGCAACGATTCAATATCTTCATTATCCAGTATAATGTATTTGAAAATATCCTCTATAAGCTTACGATCGTCAGTATAAGTTTGCTGAGGCGCTTGCATATATTCTTTGTAAAAGTCCTCATCAATCAGGCTTACATAGATTTTACGTATCAGATCTTCCTGATCATTCCATGTAAGTTTAGACGTTGTAAGATATTTATTTAATGGAATATTTATTTTGAGCTGACTGAGGAGTTGATTGGTGATAAACCGTGTATTGGGAGCAAGGTCTTCAGTTGTTGGACGATGCTTTTTCATTCCTAGATCGATGCGTTCTTCTGCAAACTTCTGAATTTCAATAACAAGTGCCAACAGATAGTGATAAAGATCATAAGTTTTCTGTAGACTGAAAAAAAGTTCCTTTTCAGTGTTATTGATTGATGTGTCAGGTGAAGTATAGAACGCATACAATATTTGCAATACCTTGATTCGAATTATTCTTCTGCTAATCATTGTTTTAGAACCTATTTAAATATGGGTTGGCAAAGGTAGAATTTTTTCTCATATCTATCCGTCAGGTGAATTATTTATTGAATTCTGATGTATAATTTTAACCCCTTAGACACATAGACCACTATGGAAAAGTAAAATTGTTGGTTCATCCCACTCTTGTCTTTCATTTACAATATGATCAAATAAATTTATTCCTTTAAAAGAATGAAAGACACCAAAAATATATGTAACTTTCATTTGCAAAGAAGTTTTACCAACAAAAGTAAAAAATTATCAAACGGTAGAGGCTTTGTAAGATTACACATTACAAAGTTTCGCGAAGTTTAATTATACTATTAAAGGAAGTTTAAATTTGCCATTCTAAAACAAATCAATTATGCAAAAATTATTATTGATACTGATTTTTAGTGTTTTATTGATTTTTTGCGGTACAAAAACCAATAGTCAGGTGATAGACAAAACCACTGTTAAAGCACTTGATTTGAAACGTTATTTGGGAACCTGGTACGAGATTGCCCGTTTCCCCCATTCATTCGAAAAGAATCTGGTAGGAGTGACTGCCAATTATACTCTTCGGGATGATGGTAAAATTGAAGTCCTGAATCAGGGTTATAAAAATACACTGGATGGAGAACGCTCCAAGGCAGTTGGGAAGGCTAAAATTCCCAATAAACTGGAACCTGGCAAGTTGAAGGTCTCCTTTTTTTTGTTCTTTTATGCCGATTACTTCGTGTTGGAACTCGATAAAAATTATCAGTATGTCATGATTGGAAGTTCCTCTGATAAGTACTTCTGGATTCTGAGCCGTACACCTCAAATGGATCCCTCTATTTATGAATCGCTATTGGCAAATGCACGCAAACGTGGATATAATCTGGATAAGTTATATAAAGTTCCTCAGCCCAAAAGTTAATGTTAACTTTGCTCAGCTGGTGACTCCAAGTCACCTTCTGAGTATTGCAAATTCAAATAGCGCCAAACATGAAATCAGGAATATTAATTGCTTTAATTATCAGTGTATTTGCTTTATTTACTGAAGCTTTTGCCCAGGATTCAGTCCAGACAAAAAAGGATTCAGTAAATACCCAGAAACTAGTTTACAAGTTTAATATAAAGGAAAATATTGCTCCTGCTATCTGGCGTCAAACCAAACAGGCTTTTGCTGAAGCAAATAGCCTGAATGCCGATTTGTTTCTAATACAAATGAATACTTATGGCGGTACTGTTGTCGATGCTGATTCAATTCGCACTCGCATTCTAAACAGCAAAATTCCGGTGGTGGTGTTTATCGATAACAATGCAGCATCAGCAGGTGCTTTAATTTCTATTGCCTGCGATCGCATTTATATGCGCAGTGGAGGCTCTATTGGAGCTGCAACTGTTGTAAATCAGACCGGAGAAAAGATGCCTGATAAATACCAGTCGTACATGCGCTCAACGATGAGAGCCACAGCTGAATCACATGGTAAAGATAACATAATCAATGGTCAGGATACCACTATCAAATGGAAACGCGACCCCCTGATTGCTGAAGGGATGGTTGACGAACGCGTTTATATTCCAGGCATCAAAGATACCGGTAAAATTCTAACCTTTACAGCCATGGAAGCGGTTAAATACGGCTACTGCGAAGGTATTTGTAACAATGTTAATGAGGTTCTAAAGTTGAACAATTTAGAGAATGCCAAGATTGTTGAATACATACCCACAGCTCTTGAACGTTTTATTGGCTTTATGGTGAATCCTATTGTGTCAGGAATATTGATCATGCTTATTTTAGGTGGAATTTATTTTGAAATGCAGGCACCGGGAATCGGATTTGCTTTATTGGTGGCAGTTGTAGCCTCCGTATTGTATTTCTCACCATTGTATCTCGAAGGCTTGGCGGCTCACTGGGAAATCTTACTGTTCGTGGTCGGATTAATCCTTGTTGCCCTGGAGGTTTTTGTAGTTCCAGGTTTCGGTATTACAGGTATTTCAGGAATTACGCTCGCCTTTACGGGATTGGTTTTAAGCTTGATAAAAAATGTCGATTTTTCATTCGATGAAGTGAATATGAATGATTTACTGATTGCATTGGTTACTGTATTTGTTGGATTCATCGGCGGTATCGGTCTGGCTATCTACCTGAGTCAGAAAATGTTTACCTCTCAAACAGGTCAATTTTCACATCTGTCACTTCATGAGGTAATGAGCCTAAAAGATGGGTACCTGGGTGTTGATCCTACATTGCTTGTTCTAAAAGGCAAAACTGGCATCGCCGTAACGAATTTACGTCCCTCAGGAAAAATCAACATTGATGGCAAAAACTATGATGCACTGGCAGAAGCTGGTATGATTGAAAAAGGTACTTACATTATAGTTACCAAAGTTGAAGCTGCTCAATTGTATGTTGAAATAGTTTGAGGAAATACAAATTTCAAATTCTCCGAATGCCCGTCATTGCGAGGCACGAAGCAATCTCATCAGAATAGGAGTTGAGATTGCGGTTAGATCGCTTAACTTAGTAATTGGACCAATCAGTACCTCGTAATGAGATATTGATGAGATGTTTATGCTATTTTGATGGGATTGCTTCGTGCCTCGCAATGACGCTCCGAAGATGAGATTGTAAGTACTTACATCATATCTCCGATCTCCGCAAACCCGTCATTGCGAGGCACGAAGCAATCTCACATAATTAATTGATTGACAGATTACTTTCCCGATTCTCGGGACAGGCAGTTCCTCGCAATGACGCTTCGATCATTAGACTGTAGGTACTTACATCATGGCTTTGCTCTCCGAATTCCCATTTCCCTGGTCATGCCACAAATAATCAGTCAATTGCTATTTAGAAAAGGATAGAGATTTCTTCACTTTATACTAACTTTATACTAACTCAATATTAACTCAATACCAATTCAATATTAACTCAATACCGAATGGGTTATAAATGGGTTGTAAATGGGTACATTACGGGTTATTGAACCCGTAATGTACCCATTTACAACCCATAATGTACCCATAATGTACCCATTCGGTATTGAGTTAATATTGAATTAGTATTGAGTTAATATTGAGTTGGTAATGAGCAAATATGGAATTCGTATTGAGTTAATAGTGGTCAAACGAAACTGGCTCAAAGTCTAGTGATCAACATTAATGCTGTTTACTGATGGGATGACTTGGAGTTATTATATCAGTCGTTTCTAGTTGTCCCTTTAGTAGGAACCAAATTCATAAGTTACTTATATTCATGGTGATGCGTAAATTTTGAAATGATATATACTCATTTAAAGTAATCAGGGAAGGATCTTCAGAGCGTAATTGCGAGAGGTAAGCTATTTTTTAAATAGGCGAAATGCTGCAATGATAGGTTTCACGTAGTGAATTAATATCCATAAAAAAGGCGAATACCTAAGTGACGGGTTTCACGTAGTGAATTGACATAAGGGAAGATTGTCTAAATTCGAGGGACAAATACACTGCTTTTTTCCCTTTATTGATATTGATTCACTACGTGAAATGGTCAGGTCAGGGGCTTTTAGTTTTTATGGATATTAATTCACTACGTGAAAATCAACTCACTTAAATTTTCAGCAGAACCCATATTCCATTTTTAACAGCTTACCCCGTGTACTCGGTATCATTGGTAGACATGAAGAATCTCACCATAGTTAATATAAATCTAAGTTATTCTATTTTATAGAATATTCGGCTGAGATGACTACCCTTACATTTTTATAGATATCAACAGTACTGGATGAATAGCCTCCTTCACCTGCTGATAATGAGGCTGTTCGATCGACAATGGTGAACAGTCCCTGATTCGCTTTTTTGAGATCATCAAGACTGGCATCGTTTTCAGTTGCGAATTTAAGAGCAGCTTCCCTGGCATTTTTGGTGGCTTCGCTGATCATTTCCGGCTTAATATCATTTAGCTTAGTAAAGTAAAATTGAATGGGATTACCATATTCATTGTTTGAAATAACGACCCCCACCTGGAGTAATTCTCCTGTCATTCGACTGACTTTCTGAATCAAATCAACATTGGTACTGCGGACCTGAATAGTTTGCGTAATCAAATAGCGTGGAGTATTAATCTGTTGATTATTACCGTATTGATTGGCCTGTTTATCGATCACTGATATTCCTTCGGTAATGATTTCTTCGCTCTTAAGTTGATTTTTGAGCAGAAATTGCACTACCTGGTTTTTCGATTCTTCAATTTTTTTGCTGCCTTCCAACAAGTTGTCATAAACAACCCTTGTCTGTATATTCCAAACAACCAAATCAGCCTTCACTTCTCTTTCTGAAAGACCTTTAACATTTACACTGCGGTCGTCCATTTTAAAGCGCTGTAAGGCCCTTCCAATGAACAATGCATTGATACCAAAACTTAGTACAAGGGCGATGGCGATAATCCAATAACGGTCTGTTTTCATGTGCTTATTCTTAAAAGTCAAATTCTGCCACTAAGTCTCAAAGGCTCATCCCGAGAACTCGGGACACTAAGGGTATATACATAACAATCATACCATTGTGTACCTTTGGGCCATAGTGACTTTGTGGCAATTCTTATTTTATTAAACTTGTTGATTGTAATTCAAAGTTAAGGTTAAATTCACTAACCTTCCTATGAATAGAGATATTTATTTTCCGAAGCGCTTTTCTGCATCTTCCATCATTGTAATTGTAGCAGTAGCTCCACAACGGCTACATCCAACTGCCTGAACAGCCAATAGTTGGTCGAGTGTACGTATTCCTCCCGCAGCTTTCACTTTTACATTAGGACCTATACTCTTTTTCATCAATTCCAATACAGTAATAGTGGCTCCCTTGTAGTTGTAATCGCCGTTTGCCTGTTTGACAAAGCCAAAACCGGAAGAGGTCTTCACATAGTCGGCACCAACTTCAGTACAAATCTGACAGAGTTTTACAATGTCAGCCTCTTTGGTCACAAAGTCAGTTTCGAAGATCACTTTTACAATTGATCCAAGGGCATGAGATGCATTGGTTACTGATTTGATTTCTTCTGTAATATAATCCCAATCACCTTGAAGGGCTTTGCCGATATTGATCACCATATCAATTTCAACGGCACCATCTTTGCAGGCATTTACGGCTTCGAATACCTTTACAGCAATGGCAGAATTTCCGGCAGGGAATCCAATTACACAGCCAACCAGGATATCACTGCCCTTAAGTAAATCAGCTGCTTGCTTTGCTGCATAAGGTTTTACACATACCGAAGCCACATTGTATTTTTTAGCCACAGCGCATTCCCTTTTCAAATCCTCATCCGTCATGGTTGGATGAAGTATGGAATGATCAATCATTTTTGCCAATTTATATACGATTTCGTTCATGGTATGTCTATTTTATTTTGTTGATTCATATAATTTGAATTGAGTTAATATATTGGAATATCAGTGCTCCTTGAATTTGGTTTGACAAGTATTCGGATGGCAACATCTTCCTGAAATTCAGGACATTTAAGCACGTTTGGGATAATAAAAGAAGTCAGGTAATCAGTCCTGAAGACCTCTCCAGTCAATAGATTTATCCATTCTACAGTATAATCTCCTTCAGGAATATTAAGCGTTAATTCGCTAAGGCTGCCATTTTCAAGATAGATGGCATATTGGTAACCAGAATTAGCAAGAACCTGAAATCCACCCACATTTCCTTTGGTTACCTTCAAAATAGAATTATCAGGGTTCATTGCTATAAAATTGAAGCTCTCTATAAATCCTTTCAGAACTTTCAATTGTTGACGGAATTTCGCGCCGCCCCAGCCGGGAGATACATTGTCGATTGCATGAGTACCATTTTCAGATCCAACGGTAAATGAATAGTCCAGGTTGTTGTACAAAGCACCTCCGGCCAACATGAATTTCCATGCCTGACTCCTATAATAAAAATCCGCATGGGGCATAAATCCTGTTTCATCCAAACCCATTGCCTTTTTTAAATTCAGATTTTGAGATGCTGCGATGGGGTAGGCGTAATGGAAATTAAAGATAGAAATATTCGGATCAGGGGTTTTAATTTTATTCCTTAAATTGCTTATATTCTGAGCAATAAGATGCTTATTGGGTAGGGTTTTTTCTTCATCAGTAATAATTTGAGCAATTCGTTTTTGCCATTCCAGCGAAGCTGTATTTCCTATTACAACCAACTTTTGCCAGTCATTAGGATGGGTTAAAGTATCAGTTTCAGCAATAGTTTCCACCAACTGCGGATTGTCAGACCAGGGCTCGTTCTGCACTTCGAAAAAGAAATTACCCAAGTCATTCAATTCCTGTATTACTTTACGTACATATTTTTCCTGAATATCCATCAACTGACCGTTGTTGAGCGTGTTAACATTTTTAAAGGAGAGTGTATCGAATCCCTGTATGTTGTTCTTTGGGTTGAAAGGACTAGTATTCCATTGACGATCAGTATAATAGGAAGTAAACAGGGTAACTTCTACAATAATGTCTTTTTCAGAAGCAGCTGTTATATAAGCTTTAAGTCGTTCAAAGAAAGCATCGTTCCATTGTGTGAGATCGTATTTTTGCGATTCGGCATCTTTTACCCAAGGTACCAGCCAGTTTTTCGGTTCTGGGTTCATGGTATTGTTACTGATGCTAAATATGTTATCACCAATTTCAGAATATGGACCTATAAATATACGGGTATAATTTAAGCCTGCATCTTTCAGAGTGACCAGGTATTTTGGGTAATCGAATGCGGTATTCATCACCGCCCCGTAATGTTCAGCAGAAGTAACCAGAATAGTTGGTTTACCTTTGTATTGAAAATAATTAGAATTTCCAGGATATAGACTAATTATATCTTGCATCTCTAACTTATTTGGTTGACAACCAATGAGAAGGACTGATAGAACTGCAAATAGAAAGTTGGTTAGATTATTCATTTAGTCAATTATTTTTGGTTTTAAAGATACTTAAAACATTTATATAAATGCAAAGGATTTTTAATAATTGTAGAAAGCCGGAATTGAATGAACAATAGCATGTGCAGCGCACCGTAATTGACAGATTGCTTCGTGCCTCGCAATGACGATATTCGGAGTGCAGAGCCATAAAATAAGTATCTCAAATCTCATCTTCGAAGCGTCACAGAAGTTGAGTCACAACATTAGTCCTTCAAAACTTTCCAAAAATCATCTGCCAATTCCTTTGCATCAATTTTTGTGTAGGCCTTTATTTTACGTTGTTTGTTTTCAGGTGGGGTAGTGGCAGTTTTTATTTGAGCCAAGGTAGGGTTCAGATAGGCTTCAACTAGGGCAAGATCCCACATTACGCGGGTTAAGTCCTGCGGATTTTGTTCCTTCCAGCGATCTTCGAGAATCTTCTCTACTTCAATTGATTCATCTAACTTCTGGTAAGTTTCATCCCGCTTAAACTGTAGTGGCTTAGCTGCTTGCAGGCACATCATGGTTAGATTAAGTCCTTCGAGGTTAAGCAGATAATCAAATGCATTGAGGTCATTTCGGATATTAAATTCATTCTTATTCCAGACCTTTGTTTTAGGGTCATATTGAGCGCCTAACGAGAAACAACGTATACGGGATTTAATTTCAGGAGCTATAATTAATGCCGAAGCCAGATTGCTCATGGCACCTATAGTCAGGATATCAAGTTTTTCACCATTAGGAAGGGATTTGACTGCGTTAATTATTGCTTGAGATGCATCTGAAGATCGAGCATCTTCTTGTCCCCAGGCACGTCCAATTTGACGATCTGCTCCATAAGGATGCGGAATGTCCAATCGCTTCAAGGCTTTCAGGATTTGCTCATTGAGCCTCTGGCTTTCTCCAACTGTATTCAATCCTTTGGTATCATAAGCATTCCACTTTTCGAAAACCAAGAGATCTGGGTTATTAAAATGGGCAGAACTCAGGCCAATCAATTCAATTGAAGGGTCTTTCACCAAACGCACGATGGCATACAAATCATCCATTTCATTTCCAGTATCGGCATCAAGCCATACTTTTTGCTTTTGGGCGAATGATGATAAAACGGAAAAGCAGGCAAGTAAAAGGAGGAACTGTTTCATGTTCAAATGTAGTTATAAAGTGGGAGTGTAATTTGATTATGATGTTTCAAGACCTTATGTCCGTTTCCTGCCATGAGTAAATTATTCAATAGTCAGGATTAATTGTTTTCCCAATCCAGCTTCAATAATCTTTCTAAATGTCGACATCTCTACATCAGTCTTGTTATTCTCAATCCGGGAAATATAAAATCTAGTCGTGCCACTTCTCATTGCCAGTTGATCCTGAGTCAATCCAGCCTTTAATCTTGCTGATTTAATGATATTGCCAAGTTTTGTTTCATTGGGATCAATCTGTTGGCTCATTTGAAATAAAACATCCGGGCCTATTTCATAAGGATGTTTATCAAACTGTCCTTTTTCATTTTTTATCTTCAATCCAATATTCGGCCACGACAACGTATAATTTTGCAATTCTACTTTTTTAAATTCTTTCAAATCAAGTAATTTATACTCAGGATCTTGCTCTGAAACATTCCAATCGTTGAATATTATTTTAAAATCCAATAATCTGCTTTCGCCATTATTGAACATACACTGGATTTTAAACCCATCGACTTTCTCAATTTTAATAATTCTGGGTAAATTAAGTCTTTGTCTCATAATCTTGGATTTAATTGTCCTGATTTCATCTCGTAATTTCTACTACGACCCCCTTTTAAACTTTTCACCAAAATTCCTTTTTCAATTAAGTCTTGAATATCACGCAAAGCAGTGTCTTGGGAGCATTTTCCTATCTTTGCCCATTTTGTAGTGTTTATTACTCCTTCAAAGTCGTCCATTAGCATGTTCAGAATTTTTCTTTGTCTGTCGTTCATGTTAACTCTTGAATGTTTTATCCAGAATGAATGCTTATAAATTATTTTCTCAAGAAGCTTCTCAGAATTCTCAATGGCGTGGAATAAACAATTCAAAAACCATTCGAGCCAGTTTGTAATGTCTAAAGCGCCTTGTTGAGTCTTTTCCAATAAGTCATAGTAGGAATTTCGTTCTTTCCGTATTTGTGTCGACAAACTATAAAATCTGTAGGATTGTTCGTCAGAACGAGCTAGTAACAGTCCCATTCAAAGATTGACCAATTTTTATGATTGTATAAATACATTTTTTTATTCTCCGCTAATTCTGCGTTAAAAATAGTACTTATTCTCCGCATGACAAATTATTCTCCGCATAAATTGCGCACATAAAGCTATTTATTCTCCGCAACCAAATTTTTTGTCCTTACGCTAATGGTTCGGGACTTTTATAATTTTTCAATTTCGTCTTTAGAAAGTTTAGTCGATTTCATTATTAATTCAATCGATGCTCCATTTTGTTTAAATTCTTTTGCTATCTGAATTGTGTTTTCCTTCTTTACTTTATCTTCAGCATCTACCTTCATTGTCCAAGCCATGCTTGCTCCATAGTGCAAATCCTCAATATGTCTAAGGTACTTTTTACGTTCGTCATCAGATAAACTATCAACCCTCCAAAGCTCTTTTGCCTTGGTTATCCCTTTGGCATTAAATGTATCCTGGATCTCATTATTCTTGAAGTAATAAATCCATTGGTCAAGCGAATCTTTTGCTATATCATTAAAGTTATTTACCTTAATCACATAATATTCAGGAAATATCTGAAATGGTTCTACTTTGCCTCC
>Ga0123339_10000082_pt1 | contig 98094 bp, 105 predicted proteins | sample lystaG_FD_89956 | JGI IMG/M metagenome (GOLD analysis project Ga0123339, IMG submission 89956) | Glacier valley bacterial and archeal communities from Borup Fiord, Nunavut, Canada, to study Microbial Dark Matter (Phase II) -... | ecosystem: Environmental > Aquatic > Freshwater > Ice > Glacier ...
GTGGTGGTGGCTCAAATAATACTGTCGGGGGTGGTTCTGGTGGCGGTGGCGGACTACCCATTGGCTCAGCAACTTTACAAGTGATGTATCCAGGTTCCGGTGGCGGTGGCGGTGGCGGCTCAACAGATACCTCGACCGCGGGTGGTGCCGGAGCAGCCGGAGGAGGAGTGGTGTTTATTGCTGCTGACACAATAGCCTTAACCGGTGGAATTCAAGCCAACTCAACAGGTCCGGTAGCTGGCAACACTAACTCTGGATCTGGTGGAGGTGGTGCTGGTGGCAGTATCTATATTGTTACTAAAAACATTGCGTTGGGTTCAAACTTAATTGCAGCTACTGGGACAGCTGGCGCTGCTAAAGTGGGTAAAGGTGGTGGCGGCGGAACTGGAAGTATCGGTCGGATCGCCCTGGCCTATACCAGTGGTTCTGCTCAGCAAGGGACGACGGGGGCACCTACTGGCACCACTAACCCAATCTATAACAACAACGGCATCATTAGTGACTATGGAGTAATGTATATCCGCGCTACCAATACTCAAGCTGCTGACTTGGCAGAAAACTACACGGCTGGTGATCCTTCACTCAGTCCTGGCGATGTGGTGATGCTGTCTGAGGCTCGAGTATTTACTGACGATGGCAAAGAAATTACACCCAAAGGTGTGCTGACTAAAGCCAGCTTGCCATATGATCGGAAACTGATGGGGGTGATCTCTACAGAACCAGGTGTTCTTCTGGGAAATAATACGGCTGAGGGAAAACCGCAAGTTGCGCTAGCACTTGCTGGGCGTGTGCCAGTCAAAGTCTCAACTGAGAATGGCCCAATTAAAGTGGGCGACTACTTGACTGCATCTACTACACCTGGAATTGCCATGAAAGCTACTAAAGCTGGCACAGTGGTGGGCCAAGCACTCGAAGCTTACTCAGCTGATAGAACCGGCACAATCACTGGCTTTATTAAAGCCACCTACTTTAATGGCCAAAAAGCAGTTGAGCTGACAGACGCGCTCCAATTCTCATCAGAGAAACCAGACGCACTCGCATTTTCGCTGTTATCACAGTTTGCCGCTCAGCATACTCAAACCAAACCTCAGACCTATGACGTTCCTTCTGAGCTTTACACAGATCGAGTTACTGCGAGTCTTGAAGTGATTACCCCTACTCTTACTACCCAAAAATTGACGGTTTCAGGTGGAGTCAGCATTCTTGACTCCACTGGAACCTCGACAATTCAATTGAGCTCCTCAGGAGACGGGACTTTTGCCGGAACACTTAAAGCAGCCTCGTTGAACGTCAGCAAAGTTGTCGGGACGGTGACGACATTTGTTTCAGACGTGGTATTTTCAGGAACGACAAAGTTTACTGGCAAGGTGGAGTTGCCCAACTCAATGGCCGGGTACGCCGTAATTCACCCTGGAGTTCAGGAAGTTGAAGTAAAATTTACTCAAGACTTACCTCAAGTCCCGGTGATGACTGTTACGCCAGAAACACCAGTTTTGTTTACGCTCACACAGCGCTCAACAAAAGGCTTTGTCATTCATCTAGATAAAGATGCAGAGAAAAAAATCAAATTCAGCTGGATTGCTATTCCAGTAGCTGCTCCCCAGACAACTGAGAGCCAGTTGGCTTCGCCAACTCCGGTCGCATCACCATTGTCCAGCCCATCCTTAAGTCCATCATCAACTCCGGAGAGCTCACTACTGCCAGTGTTCTCTCCCGCCCCAACTGCAACGAGTTCAGCCGGAACTTCACCTGTGCCAACCCCAACTCTTGTCGTATCATCACCTTATCCATAACGCTTGACCCATATGCAGTTACTCCCCAGAGCTTTTTCTAAAAAACATCTTTTACCACTGGGACTGTTGGTAATCGTCGTTGTTTTGATCGCGGTGTCGATATATTTATTTGTCCAAAATCAAAGATTGTCGGCTGGGAATCGAGAAGTAGAAAAATATAAAGCCGAAGTGGGTGTACTTTATGAGCTGCCAAATGAGACTCCGACGCTGGCAACGGTTACTGATAAAGAAAAGTTGAAAAGTCAGCAGTTTTTTCAACATGCTGAGAACGGTGACAAAGTCTTAATTTTCCCAGTCGCTAAAAAAGCGATGCTGTACCGTCCTTCGGTCAAAAAATTAATTGAAGTTGCCCCATTCTTTGCTACCGCCGATGCTTTGCCAGAGGCACAGCTAACAGCAACATCCTCAACCGCAGCTATACTTCCCTCAAGTCCAGCAGTTCTTCAACAAGTAACGGTGACGGTATTAAACGGGACGTCTACAACTGGTTTGACCAAAAAATTGAGTCCGGAAATTGAAAAAATTTCACCAGGATTGACCGTCACTAAAGTTGATCAAGCGAAGAAAACGCCATATGTTCAAACAATAGTAGTCGATATTTCAGGAAAACATACTGAGAGTGCCAAAAAAATAGCTACGTCACTGGGGAGTCAGCTGCTACAGAATCTGCCGATAGGTGAACAGAAACCAGACACTGATATTTTAGTGATTCTTGGCCAGGATAAACAGTAAAAAAAGTCCAAAATCTACAAAGGGTTGAAAGCTTTATTTCTGAGCTTCTTTTTTCCGGTCTAACCGATCAACTTGGAGAATTTTTACCCCAATATACATCACCAGGGCTACGAGTAAGAAGTCAATCACCGTTGCAATGAAGTTCCCGTACATAATTTTGGCGCCCCCAACTTGGAGGTAGTTGTCTTTTAAATCTCCAGCTCCACCTAGCAAAATCCCGATCGATGGATTAATGATGTCATTGACGAGTGAGGTAACAACTTTAGTGATTGAGCCGCCGAGAATAAAACCAATCGCCAGCCCCACCACGCCTTGCTCACGGATAAAATTAATGAAACCTCTCATATTTGCTTTCTCAATCAGCTCTACTACGAACGGACTGTGCACTATTATACCGTTTGCGGTAAGATAATCTCTTATGTGGAAAAAAGTTAGCCTCGCCGCAGTCTTCATTATCGTCCTTATGATGAGTGCTGGATTTGCTTATAGTCTTGGGTTGTATAACAAAATCACAGTTCACCCACGTGGGATCAGCACTTCATCCACTCCCACAACTTCGCCTGTTCCTGATACTTTCAATCAAGGTCGAGCTCAAACCATTCTTTTAATGGGCTATGGTGGGGGAAAGCATGAAGGTGGCTTGCTCACTGACACGATAATGTTAGTGATTATTGACCCACCAACTCACACGGTCACTTTACTGTCATTGCCAAGAGATCTATGGGTTCAGCTGCCCATCAGTGGTGACAAAAGTTCGGGATGGAAGATCAATGCAGCGTATGCAATTGGTTCTGATGATCGCGGCTATCGCTACAAACCAGTCGAGTACACCGGTCCGGCAGGTGGTGGACAGTTAGCAAAGTACGCGGTCAATGAGGTGACTGGCGTCACTGTGGATAAGTTTGTAACACTGAACTTTAGTGGGTTTAAGCGATCGATTGATGTGTTGGGTGGCGTTGAGGTAAATGTAGAAAAAACATTCGATGACTATCTCTACCCCATTGAGGGAAAAGAGTCAGATCCTTGCGGGAAAAGTGAGCTCGAGCTGAAGTCATATGCGACGATGGCTGCCACTGCCAGTGAGCAAGCATTCGGTTGCCGGTATGAGCATCTTCACTTTGACAAAGGCATGACTCATATGGATGGTGAAACAGCTTTAAAGTACGTTCGGTCACGGCACTCCGCCCAAGATGGTAGTGATTTCGGCCGCGCTGCTCGCCAACGCAACCTTGTTTTAGCAGTTAAAGATAAGGTCTTCCGACTCGATTTTTTCCCCAAGATTATCCCTTTTGCCTCCAGTTTATCTGATGACTTGAAAACAGATTATGACTTAGCAGGAATGCAAGAGTTTCTCCGCTTTAAAGGTGAGCTCCAAGGATATCGAATTACCTCAGCCGCACTCACCGAAGAAAATACTTTAATGTATGGCCGGAGTGAACATGGTGAAAGTATCTTGATGTCTAGAGAAGGCTTAAATAAGTGGGATAATGTACACACTTGGGTGACTGATGAGCTCCAAAGATTACGACATCCTGAACAAGCAACGCCCGCTGCTACGGCTACCTCGTCTACAAAAATCATCTCTCATTAGCAACTCCAGCTCAGTTTTTGAGCTGGAATAACCCTTGTTTTTCCTGCAGCGCTTATTATGATTACCTGATCTATGTCCACTAAATCTGATCCTCTCCCGGAAACAGCCGGCAATCCTTTTATCAATAAACACTTGGTTGTTTTGAGTACGGGTGGACCCAAGAAACAGTTCATTTTTGAGCGCCTCCGAGCGCTGGGCTGTCAGATTACAATTTTGAATGATGAGCGAAACTGGGCAGTTACATATGCTGATGATTTTTTCGTAGTAAATAACACTGACTATGCAGAGTGCTTGCGTGTCATTAAAGAGCTGAATAAAAAGAAAAAAATTGATGGGATCATTACGTTTTGGAATGATGACGTCTTGTTGTGTTCAAAGTTGGCAGCTGAGATGGGTTTGATCGGGTTGCCCTATGAAAAAGCCAAAATCTGTAAAAATAAATTTCTGTTCCGTGAGATGTGTCGCCAACACGGCGTACCAACTCCTCAGTACAGTTATGTGCGATCGCCCGAAGACATTTTAAAAGTAAAACAAACTTTTCAGTTTCCGGTGGTGGCTAAACCAGCCTGGGGAGATAGTAGTTCGTTCGTGGTTAAAGTTGACACTCTTGAAGAGCTCGAGCCGACTATTGAGTATATCCGGACCAATAACGTTACTGATCGGAATATCTACGACTCAACCATTAGCTTAGCTGAAGAAAAACAGATCTTGATCGAAGAGTATATCGATGGCGAAGAGGTCGATGTCAACGGTATCATCCAAAATGGGCGATTAAAAATTTACTCGGTAGCTGACAATGATAAAACTGAAGAACCATTTTTTATCGAGACTGGCTTCTCAATGCCGTCGAACTTGCCTGAAGATGAACAGAAAGCTTTAGTCGATCAGATTGATCGGATCTGTGAGATTCTCGGTATTCAAAATGCCTGTTTCCAGTTTGAAGCCAAGTCAACTCCAAACGGTCCAGTTCCGATCGAGTTGAATCTGCGGATGGGCGGTGATGAAGCCTACTTTTTCACCAAAAATGTCTGGGGTGTTGATATTATCGAGAACTATGTCAAATTAGTGTTGGGGATTCGGATCGAGGTCCAGTTCCCTGATGAGCCCTTGACCTACTGTGCCGGCCAAGATTTTCTGTGTGAACACTCGGGCGTGTTGGTTGAGTTAGATATTGATGAGAAGCTCCAGAAACAAAAGTATCTTGACCAGTTTATTTTTATCAAGAAAGTGGGAGATCCAGTGTTGGTGCCACCTGAAGGGTATGAATACTTAGGTTGGCTGTCAGTGACAGGGGATAACATGGTTGAAGCCAAAACTAACCTCCGTGATGCCGTCGACTTTATTGACTTTACCGTAGTTCGTTTTCACCCAACCTCATCAATTGGAAAATCTGAACGTAAAACTCCACTTTCTCTGGCTTCTGTCGAGCGAGCACGGATTCTCCAGTCAGCTCGGGTAGAACAGGTTTATAAAAATATTCAAGAAAAAGATCTCTCTCAACTCAAGTATGGGATCGTGACTAACTTCCAAGGTGATGCCGCCAGCAATTATTTTGATGAAAAACGGCGTGATGCCGTTGCCTTTTTTCTCCAGACTATGTCAAAACTAGGTTTTAGAACTCAGTTGATCGACACCGCCAATATTCGCAAAGTCTTAAGTCATCTGCAGGCTGCTGACGTTGATCTGATTGTTAATTTTTATAAAGATACGATCGGCAACTCAATTTTAGAAGCGAGCACTGCCGGCATGTTAGATTTCTTTCAACTGCCGTTTGTGGGTGCGAGCGCCAAGTGTTTATCCCTCTGCTCAGATAAAATTATGGTCAAGAAGTTGCTCAGCTATCACGATATTCCAACGCCTGAGTTTGACTATGTCTACAGTAAGCTAGACAAAATTGATCAAGACCTTGACTTTCCGTTAATCGTGAAGCCGGCCGATACCGATAACAGTGTTGGTATTAGCAATGATTCGGTGGTCACTAACGCCGCTCAACTCCGAGAAAAAATTCGTTATATTACTGAAGAGCTGAACCGGCCGGCAGTGATCGAAGAGTTTATTGATGGCTATGAAGTTGAGGCATGCTTGATCGGCAATGGCAATGATATTCGAGTCCTGCCGCTGACTAAGATTAGTTTTGACGACTTACCTACTGACTATTGGCACATCTTGCCATTTGAAGCCAAAATGAATCTATTGCCAGAGATTTACTCCAAAATTAAAGTCGAGCGGCCGGCGCCATTTTCGGCGGCACTTGAAAAGCTTATTTCAGAGTTGGCGATTGATACGTTTAATATTCTAAATGGGTGTGACTATGCTCAAGTAGAGATCCGAGTCAGTGAAGCTGGAAATCCTTATGTAATCGAGATGACTCCCAACCCAGTTTTGAATCGAGAGGGTAGCTTTATCCAATCAGCACTAGTCGGCGGAATGAGTGAAGAAGAAGTGATGAAGATGCTTTTGAAGAGTGCGGTTGAACGTTATCAAGAGGCAAGAAGATAAATGCGACTCCTGCTCGTTGAAGATGAACATAAATTGGCTCAGTCTTTGAAAAAAGCTCTCGAGAGTGAGCGGTACGCGGTTGATGTTGCTGAAGATGGCCAAGCTGGCTATGAAAAAGCTACGGTTGAGCCATATGATATCTTAATCCTTGATGTTGGTTTGCCTAAGATGAATGGGTTTGAGCTGACGCACAAACTTCGTCAAGAAGGGATCTTAACTCCAATTCTATTTCTGACTGCTCGTGATGCTCCAAGAGACAAGATCGAAGGTCTGGACACGGGCGGTGATGATTACTTGGTCAAACCATTTAACTTTGAGGAGTTCTTGGCTCGACTGCGAGCATTGCTCCGTCGAAACTTCACCACTCAGACACAGCCGATCTTAACAGTCAACACTTTATGTCTTGATCCGGCCAAACAACGGGTCACTCGGGCAGGCAGAATTATCGAGCTCAGTCCGAAAGAGTACAGCCTAGTCGAGTTTCTGATCCGTCATCCTCGTCAGGTATTGACCAAAACTCAGATTCTAGAACACGTTTGGGATGATGCGGTTGATCCATTTTCAAGTGTGATCGACGTCTACATTGGGTATGTTCGGGCCAAAATAGACAAGGCATTTCCTGAACAGATTGCACTCTTGCGGACCTTAAAAGGGAGAGGGTATATGCTGAGTGATGAGTAGCTTATGTCTAGAACCAGTCCGCCTTCTTTTTTATCTCGCCAGCTTGATATCGCTCGGTTAAAGTTTGCGTTTATCTACCTCGTCATTAGTGGTTCAATTATCATCGTTTTTACCCTAGCCGCCTTAAGTGCGCAGCGGTATGCTTTAAACAAAGTACTTGATGTGCTTGAGTCGCGTGCCCAGCAGAATGAAAAGCAAGTCGTAGCTAGGTTACTGGGCAAACGGCTAGAAGAGTTTGATGCTGCATTTAAAGAAAGATTAGAAATTTTAAATATTGTTTTACTCTGTGGAGCTGGAGTAGCAAGTTATGTTTTAAGTGGTTATAGCTTGCGCTCGATTAGAGAAAACGTAGAAAAACAAGAAGAGTTTGCGGCCGATGCCTCACATGAGCTGAGAACTCCATTGACGACGATCTCGATGGAGATTGTGGCGCTACAGAAGACACACAAGCGCTTGCCCGAAGATGTCTCGACTACCTTAACGAGTGTCCAACAAGAAGTCCAGCGAATGCAACAGATTGTCAGCGGTTTGCTGACATTAGTTCGGGATGATCAAGCCCAAGAAAAGATTTCCCATGCAGATTTTAATCAGGTCGCAGCTGAGTCTGTCCGGCAGATGACGCCACTTGCTGCAGAGAAAAAGATTACGCTCAAGTTCATGGCAGCCGCACGTCCCCAACCGATTAAACTTTCAGCCGAAAAGTGTCGACAGCTGTGCCTGATCATGATTGATAATGCGATTAAGTACACCCCAGCAGGTGAAGTCTGCCTTGTAGTAAGTTATGACAAACGGCAGTGTCTGTGCACCATTACAGATAATGGAGTCGGGATCCCGGCCGCTGATCTGCCCCATATTTTTGACCGATTTTATCGAGTCCAACATCATGCAGCCGTCACAAAAGGTGCCGGATTAGGTCTGACGATTGCCAAAAAACTCGTCGATGAAGCCAAGGGAACGATCACCGTTCACAGTCAGCTGGGTGAAGGCACTACGTTTGTGCTGAAGTTCCCACGTGTCTAAAATTCTGTTACGATGAGTAGGTACAAAAAGGAATGATATGAAAAAGTATTTGGCCGCTGCAGTCATTATGGGGACTGCCTTGATCTTGACCGCGACCCCGATCTTTGCTAAAGACAGTATTTCTGGTGAACATAATGGAACTAGCGATAACTCGACGCACAGTTCCGAACCTCAACATTTTGAGTTAAGAACTCCTGAGCCTCAACACAACTCCGCCATAGAAAACCCAGCTGAACACTTTCAAAGTAGCCGGAGTGCTCAGTTACTACGTCTTGGTGACGAGCGCTGCAAAGTCTCGGCAACTCGGGTCAGTGGTGTACTGAATCATTATAACCAAAGTTATCAACTCAGTTTAGTTTTTTACAAAAAAATGGCAGACTCAGCACGTCGAGTTATTGAAGCCGCAAAGTTAGCTAATAAAGATACTTCGGTGGCAGAGAACGCTCTTAATGTGGTGGAAACAAAAGCTCAAAGTTTGGACCAGCAAGCAAAAGCTACGGTAACCCAGCTGAAAATTGCTCAGCAGTATGTGTGTGGAAACCCAACTGGTCAATATGCCAAAGAAATGATGACTGCTAGAGTATCTGCTGCCGCGGCATTTAAAACTTCTACAGATCTGCGGAGTTACTTTTTGAAGACCGTTAGACCATCGATTTATACCTTAGCCAAAGAAATTCGAGCTACCCCATCTTCTGAACATACTCAGCAATAATTGAGTTTTTCAATATATGATCAAAAAATTTAGGAGTCTCATGGCAAAGAAAAAACCTTCAACCCATAATATGCATGCACTGATTATCTGCTGCTCAGTTATTGCCGGCTTGGCTCTGGCTGCTTGTCAACCACAGCTGATCAAAAAAGAGCCGGTTCAACAGTCTCCAGCTCCTTCTCCAGTGAGCATGATGCCCCCAGCCACCAGTGCTGGAAAGGTCAAAGGTGCAATGACTACCAACGACGAAGTTGATGCAAGTTTAAATGAAATGGACGCTTCTTTTAAAAGCAGTAGTCCTACCAACTTGACGGGCTCCGATATACGGTAAAGAAGCCAAAGAATACTGTTCAGCTTATGCCATATCTCATTGCTAAAATCTTAAAAAGTTTTACCTACGCTATCGCTGGGATTATCAGTGGTTGTACAGAACGGAACATGCGAGTTCATTGTGTGGCAACGGTACTGGTAGTGTTTCTAGGATTTCTATTTCAAATTTCACAATCAGAGTGGTTATGGGTGTTGTTAATGATTGGCTTAGTGTTGGCGGCTGAGTTAATGAATACCGCTGTTGAAGAGATGTGCAACTCGATGCGTGATGAGTTGGGACTACCATACGCATCTTCAAAACGTCCACGTGATCTGGCTGCTGGGGCAGTACTGGTCTTGGCAATTTTGGCCGCGGTTTCTGGGTATATTATTTTTATGCCAAAAGTATGGTTGATGTTTGGCATGATCATTAAATAGCTTTAATATATTGTAAATACAATTAAAATCTAAAAATAATCATTGAGATATTCTTTCAACTTATTCAATACATATTGATATCTTTTAATATAATAATTAAAAGGTCAGTATGTCCTCTCCCGAACAAAAACTTCCGCTCCGACATGTTTTAGATGGAGAAAGTGTGGTGGGAAAAGATGAGTGGAGAACTACAGAGCTAATTTGGACAGATGATAATAAAAAAGAAAAAAATAGAATAAATAAATTTAGAAATAAAATATTTAAAAAACTTAATGAATTAAGGTCTCTTCAAGAAAATAGTATTTACCACTCAACAGACTATCTACTTTGCCATTACGATCTTTTACACCTCGCCGCCCATCCTCTTTCAGAACTTCAAGTTCCCGCATTTCATCACTATGATAAACCCTATTGGGAGATTCCCTACTCAGCCGCAACTGCTGGAGTTTTGACGACCCAAGTTTCGCCAAATTTAGAAATTTGGGCTGGGCCTCTGAGCTGGTTTCCACAAGAGCTGCGAGCGTTGATGGTTGATATGGCAATGCGCGTCTATGCGGCTGAGCTATTGAAAACGCAGCGCATCGCAGCTGATCAGGTCCAGCAGCTCCACCCACAATGGAGTACAGCTCGTCAAGCCAGTCAGCGGCATAAACTAGCCCAACACTTAGATGCCCAGCTCTTATTAGCAATGATCCACTCTTTTCGTGATCAATACTTGGTTGCCTTAGCTTTTGCTCAACCTGACGGAGCAGCTGGTCAGAAACACTTGGTTGGTTCTATCGGCGCAGTCAAAGGTCAAAGTGACCAACCATTTGGCTGGACGCGCGGGTACGATGGTGCAGATCAGCACGATCACTCACTCTTAAGCTCTTTGCCAACTAACGCGGCCCTTTATTATCAACTGAACCCGATCGGAGAACTTTTAACAGAGTTTGCGGAAGACGAGCTGGTTGAGATTACTCGGCTTAATGTAGCTTCAAAAGCATACACCGCACAGTATGGCGTGCAGCGCAGCCAGATCAGTAGCGCATTGATGTACATCATCCATGAGGTGGTGGCAACAAACTTTCCTGACGTTAAAGCTGAAGTCTTTAACACTCAGCCTGAACTCCATCGAGTTATCCGCCAGCTTGGTTTGCCAGCAGAAGTCATTGCCGTGCCAGAAACAGTTCGACCAACTCAGGTCGTGAGTGACAGCATCCACGGTCAGTATTTTCAAAGAAGCCCACCGTTGCCGCAGATGATGACTATTGAAGGAGCACTGGCGGCTAGCCGTCAGTTTTTTCACCCAACATGATGAACCTCGTTACTTTTTTGACTGCCAGCATCTGTTGCCTCTTCGGCGGAGTGATCTGGTGGCGTCATCCGCATCATCCTAGCAATCAAGCACTCTGCGGTCTTAATTTTTGCCTAGCAGCTTGGGCAGTCAGCAACTGGTTCTCTTTACAAGTTCCCGGTGTAAATCAGCGGTTCATCTGGGTTAAAATTGTGATGGCTGTCACGATTCTGATTCCGTGGTGTTTTCTCCGGTTTGCTCTTTACTTCCCACATATAGAGACGGCTTGGCGACAGCATCTGCGCAGATACCTAACTATATTCTGGGCGTGGTCAATGGCTTTGGCAGCGCTCAGTTTTACACCATTTATTTTTCGGTCATATACAACGGCAGCAGGAGTACCACATCTTGAGCCAGGAGTGGGAATTGTGGCATATGGCCTGACTTTTCTCGGAGGGTGTGGAGTCGGGGCGCTACTTTTGCTCCAAGCATATCGCAAATATCGCGGGCTAGTCCGTTTGCAAAGCGCTTATATTTTACTCGGCTTAAGCTTGACCGTCTTAACAGGTTTTACGTCAAACTTTATTTTAGTTACCCTCTTTCAACACTTCGAGTATGTAGCACTTGGACCATTGAGTGCACTTTTCCTGGTTGTCACAACCGGGTATGCAATCCTCAGGTTTCGGTTAATGGATATTCGCTGGGCGGTCATTCAAACTGCAGCCCCAATTGCCGCGTTAGCAATTTTAGTTATTGGATATAGCTGGGTATGGTCAGAGTTAACCAGCTCAACCCAGCAGCTTGCTCTTCAACGACTGATGTTGGCATTGGGCATGATCACCACCTCACTGCTTTTTCCCGTACTTACTCAAGTTTTTCGACAGACTGGCAAGTACATTTTTCATCACCATCTTTTTGAGCCTGAGTTAGCTTACCAACTACTGGCTGAGTTGACCACCCGGCCATTTTCGACAACGAGTCTGAGTTATCAGCTCAGCCAATGCTTATGTAGTTTGCTTAATGTCAGCTGGTGCGGAGTACTTCTTTATCCAGTAGGAAAAGAACATCGGTCGACTGAGCAACTGACTGCAGCATGGCTAGCTGAAGGGAAACAGCCGTTGGTTGTTTATGATGAGCTGCTTGAAGGTGAGCTGAAACAACTGCTCCAAGAGCAGCAGATTATGGTGGCGGTTCCGCTACAGGTTCCGCATCAACTTATCGGCTGGATCGGCATTGGAGCTAAGCACTCAGGAAATGCGTTCTCAGTAGCTGAGCTGACATTTTGCCAGGTCATTGCACCTCAGATTGCGTTTGCAGCGCAGCATGCCCATCGGTATGGAAAGGCGCAGCAGTTTGCAGACCGCTTAAAAAAAGAAGTCCAGTTGGCTACGACCGAGTTGAAAAAAGCAAATACTCAACTTGCTCAGCTTGATCGTTTAAAGGATGAGTTTGTTTCAATTGCTTCACATGAATTGAGAACACCGATGACTGCGATTAGAAGTTATTTGTGGTTGTGTCTGCACCGTTCGCCACTCAAACTGCCCACGGTAATTAAACACAATCTTGAAGTTGCCTACACAGCCACTGATCGGTTATTACTTCTAGTAAAAGATCTTTTAACAGTCTCGCAACTTGAAGCTGGCAAAGTTCTTTTTCAACCACAGCCAGTCAGAATTTCGCAGATCCTCAATCAAGTTGTTGAAGAGCAGCGTTGTTTAGCGCAGCAAAAAAATGTTGAACTTCAAGTCATCATTCAAGGTGAGGAGTATTCAGTTGAAGGTGATGCACTGAAAATTGGTGAGATTTTTCAAAATTTGATCAGCAATGCAGTAAAGTTTTCACCGCTGGGGAAAAAAGTCACGATGTTGGCTCAGTTTCAGCAGACAGCCGTAGAAGTAAAGATTATTGATCAGGGTCAAGGAATTACTGCTCAGGACCAGCGACAGCTGTTTCAAAAGTTTGGCGTGATTGAACACTCCTATCGCAAGTCAGCTGAACAAGGTACTGGATTGGGGTTATATATTGCTCAAGCTTTTGCCAAACTACATCAGGGTACAATCGCGGTGGACTCTCACCTCGGAACAGGCACTACCTTTATCTTTAGACTGCCCAAAATTGTTAAACAGATCAAACGTATTGAGGAGAAACAGACTCATGAGTACGCTTTTGCTCATTGAAGATGATCCACTGCTCGGTCCACTGTATTGCGAACTGCTGGGTGAAGCGGGTTACACAGTGACGCATGTCTACCGAACTGATGACATTAAAAGAACTCTTAAAAAACAGCGTTATAGTCTAGTGTTACTAGATGTGATGTTGCCAGAACAGAGTGGGTTGGAGCTCCTCGAAGATCAAGAGCTCTGGCAAGGTCAAAAAGTAGTTATTTTAACCAACTTGGATCAGGAGCAGGTTGTGCGCCGAGCGCTCGCGCTCGGCGCAGTCGGCTACTTAATTAAAAGTGAACATACGCCCGAGACATTTATTCAAGCAGTTCAAAAATTTTCTTGCATCACCCCGCCTTTTTCGGTAGGATAAACAGATGCCTCCTATCAAAAACACATCAGAAAAAACTGCCCAACCTACTTCTTTTCCAGATGAGTACTATCAAGACCCGTTCGGAATCAATCGTTATGTTATTCAAGAAAAAGAGTTGTTCAGCTGGCGGGCTCCAAGCAAAATTGAGCGCAAACGCTCGAGGAATGAGCATCTTCAGCTGCTCTTAATTGTAATTTTCTGTGTAGTCGTTTTTGTTCTGCTCAGTGAGATCGCGATTGCAATTGTGTTTACAATGTTAGCTGGTGTGTACGCGTTACTCATGGCTTCGCCGCCAACTCAAATGGAGTGCCGGGTCACGACGTTAGGCGTTAAAGTGGACGAAAAATACTATTTTTGGCCAGATATGAGTCAGTTTTGGATGGAAGAAAAAAATGCAGATCGTGTCCTTTATCTACGAGTTATTTTTCCAGCTTTAAAAATAATGAAGTTGGTCATCTCCGCAGCGAATGAAGAGCAGCTCCGGAAGATTATTGGCAACTATCTGCTCTATAAAAAACCTCAGCAAACACAAACTCAGAAGTTATTTAAGTCATTGGCCGAGAAATTGCCGGTTGATCTTGAGTTTCTTCAACTTTAGGATAACTGGATGACTTCTTCCACTCAATCACATCTCCCAGTTGTTATTATCGGTGCCGGTCCAGGTGGGCTTTCTGTAGCCGGCGCGTTGATTGATCAAGGTTTAGCCCCAGAAAAATTTCTGGTCTTAGATCGTGGTGAAGTTGGTCAAGCTTGGTTAGACTATCCTGAAGATACTCACTTGCTCTCAGAAAGTAACCCAGCACATGACGAGAACATGATTGCTGGGGTTGAGACAGCCGAGGTTTTTGCCCACATTCCACATCCGAGTCATCTGATGTACCAAAAATACCTTCACCATGTCGCAGAAAAGAAAAACATTCCTGTTCGCACAAACACGACCGTTGAAAATATTTCTTTCGATGCGGAAACCCAGCAGTTCGTCATTGTCACTCGTGATGGTGAGATTATTACTGCCGATAAAGTGGTCTGGGCAGCTGGAATGTACTGTAATCCTAATGAGAATCTCGATATGGAAGGTTGTTACATTCACTATGCGCGAATGCCTTACATGGATGACATGGTCGCTAATGAGGTGACGGTAGTCGGCAGTGCGAATGGGGCCAATGGAGTAGTCATGGAGTTGGCAAAACCTGGCCGGAAAGTGACATTGGTTGTATCTCGTGAGTATGCTATTCCACTTCCGATTGATTGTTTATGGAAAGAAAACATGCAGTTTATTAAAGATCTGGAAAAGCAAGGTTTGGTCAAAATTATTGAACACTTCAGAGTAAAACGGATCTTTAAAGATGGTCAAACATACTTTTTGGAAAGTGAAGATGGCCGAACCTTGAGCTCTCCTGCTAAGCCAATTATCTGTACTGGCTTCCTCCCTAACATTGATGGTGTAACGACTTTGGTTGAACAGCACAATCAAGAAAAAGAAGTTTTCTTAAATTTGGACGAGTTTCATCAATCACTTCGGCAGCCAGGTTTCTTTGTAGCTGGCACAATTGGCCGCCTTGAACATAATGAAGGGTTTATCCGTAATTTTCGGGACTTTGGCAAAGTAATTGCCGAACAGATTGTGAGCTCACTCAGTTGACCAGAGATAGTACATTCCAAATCTGGTAGGGAGAAGATGGTCGAGCGAAGCACCCAAAGTAATACTTCCAGCTTTACTGTTGAGTAATGAGTCAAAAAAGCTGTGGTCAGAATACTCAACAATTGATGGATTATCTAAGTGAGCCAGGTCTTTGGCCATAGCATAGGCAGTCTCAATATCGCCAAGCTCATCAACTAAACCCAGTTCTTTCGCTTGTGTTCCAACGTAAATCCGACCATCAGCCAACTGGCGAACTTTTTGCTCATCCATGTGTCGACCTTTACTGACTGTCGTGACAAACTGATCATAACTGGCGGTAATAATGCCGTTCAAAATCTGTTTTTCTTCATTGGTCAGATCACGAGATTCTGAGCCGATATCTTTGAACTGGCCAGACTTGAACGTTCTCATCTCCACACCAAGTTTAGTATATAAACCACTTAGTTTCGGAAACTGGGCAATGACACCAATTGAACCAGTGATTGTAGCTGGATTGGCCACAATTTTATTTGCCCCGACTGCAATGTAGTATCCACCAGAGGCAGCCACGTCACCCATATTGGCGATGACGATCTTCTTTTTTTGCAGGGCCTCAACTCGACGATAAATTTCATCAGAGGCGACGACTGCGCCGCCAGGACTATTAATCCGCAGCACAACGGCTTTCACATCAACATCATCAGCAATTTGATCGAGGAGATGGTTGACCCGTGTTGAGGAAACAGAAGAACCAGCTGCACCAATTCCGTGTTGGTCATCTTCGCCAATAATGCCGTCAAGATGCACAACTGCGATTTTGGCAGCGCCAGCTTTTTTAATTACTTTTTGAGTTGGTGGTGGGGAAATCATGTCTGGAGAAACACCGTGACGAATCGCGACTCCGATGCCAATAATACTTACGATCAGCAGTGATCCAAGGACAGCGGTCACGATCACCCAAAGTTTGCCGAGAAAACGAGCGATTTGACCAACGGTTGAAATACCTGATGAAGAAGAGTATGGTTTATCTGACATGTAGGCACATTGTAGCATTACAATTTCTTACACAGACCTCACAGAGTTGCGACGCTGCTTTCTTACGGTTGAGTCATTACTAGTAGTCTAATAAATATAAAAAAGGAGAAGTATGAACTCTAAACTACTTTTAGTTGGAGGCATGGCAGTCGCTGCAATTACACTGGCAGGCTGTCAATCTTCAACAAACACAACCATGAACACTGGTGAATCTCCAGTGGACAGTCCAATGATGGTCGCTTCCCCCATGACCACGGCCAGTACGCCAGCTATGCCAGTCGGAGTAGAAGTCGGTGGGTCAATGATGTCAGCTGCCAAAAATATCGTCGAGAATGCATCGACAGCAACTAACTTATCAACTCTCGTTGCTGCAGTGAAAGAAGCAGACTTAGTCACTACATTAAGTGGACCTGGTCCATTTACCGTATTTGCTCCGACCAACGATGCGTTCAAAAAAGTTCCAGCGGCAACTTTAAGTGGTTTGATGAAAGCTGACAAAAAGATTCAGCTTACTCATCTTTTAACCTATCACGTTGTACCTGGAAAATACGACACTAGTAAATTAACTGATGGTCAAAAACTGAACACTGTTTATGGTGAACAGCTGACGGTATCTCTAAAAAATGGTAAAGTAATGATTACCGACTCAACCGGTAAAACCGCAACCATTGAGACACCAGATGTCTACCAAGGAAATGGTGTAGTTCACGTGATCGACACTGTCTTAATGCCGGCAAAGTTGTAATAAAGTCTTTAAGTCCGTGTTGAAAAACACAAAAGGAGAGAGTGATCATCTTACTTATCTTTGCATTCATTGCAGGAGTAGTAACGGTCCTCTCTCCTTGTATTTTACCAATTTTGCCGTTAGTACTTTCAGGTTCAGTTGGTCAAGGTAAAGCTCGTCCATTAGGAGTCGTGGCTGGCTTCATTGCCAGTTTTTCTTTTTTTACTTTAACGCTCTCTACTTTAGTTAAAGCAACAGGTATCCCAAGTGATGCCCTGCGAAATGTAGCAGTGGTGATGATTGTTTTGCTGGGTCTGTCGATGATCCTGCCACAAACACAAGTATTCTTGGAAATTCTGCTCAGTAAGTTATCGGGTTTGGCGCCAAAACAGACGAACAGATCGGGTTTTTTTGGCGGAGTAATTCTCGGACTGACGCTTGGACTAGTCTGGGCACCATGCGTAGGCCCAATCTTGGCAGCAGTGATTACTCTAGCTGCTACAAGTAGTATTACCTTGACAAGTGTGATGATTACGATCTCCTATGCAATTGGCACGGCGCTGCCAATGCTAGCAATTACCTACGGAGGACGGCAACTGCTGCAACGGAATCCAGTTTTGCTCAAGCATGCTGCAGATCTCCAACGTGGCTTTGGGGTGGTGATGATCATCGTTGGCATTGGTCTTTTTTTCCAAGTTGATCGCACATTTCAGGCTCTTATTTTGCAAAAATTTCCTCAATATGGCTCTGGTCTGACTGGTATTGAACAGAATGCAGTGGTCAAAAAACAACTGACTGCCTTAACGGGTAAAGCTGACCAGGAACCCAACGTGAGCGCGGAATTAGTTCCGCCAATTAAAAAAGCTCCTGAGTTTATCGGTGGAGCCACCTGGATCAACTCGGCACCTTTACGGCTTAAAGAAGAGTTGAAGGGAAAAGTCGTGTTAGTCGATTTTTGGACCTACAGCTGTGTTAATTGTATTCGAACCTTTCCCTATTTGCGGCAGTGGTATACCAGCTATAAAGACAAGGGACTGGTGATTGTAGGGGTGCACTCGCCGGAGTTTGAGTTTGAGAAGAAAACCGAGAATGTGAAGAAAGCCGCTGCCGACTTTCAGTTGAGCTATCCGATTGTCCAAGATAATGATTTCGCACTTTGGCAATCGTATAGCAATCAGTACTGGCCAGCCCACTACTTGATTGATAAAAATGGCTATATCAGGTACATGCACTTTGGCGAAGGCAATTATGACAGAACAGAAGCGGCAATTCGTTTGCTCTTAGGAGAGTCTGCCAAAGATACACCGATGAGTCAGTTGAGTCTGTCTCAACCCAATCCAGTCGTTTCAATTCCAACTCAAACCCAAGAAACTTACCTTGGGTGGGGAAGAGCAGGCTCCTATACGACAGAAAATCAGCTTAAAACAGATCAATCTGGAGACTACTCATTTTCTCATCAATTGGCTGAAAGTGAGGTTGGACTCCAAGGAAAGTGGTCTGTCCTGAAAGAAAACATCGTGGCCGACGCTGATCAGGCCGCCATCAGTATCAACTTCAAGGCAAAACACGTCTACTTGGTTTTGAGCTCTCAAGATGGAGCTGCCAAGCAAGTTCAGATCAAGCTGGATGGCAAAAACCTTACTGTGATCAACAAAACTGCTGATACTACTGACCAAGGAGCTCTCACAATCAAGGAAGCAAGAAAATATGACATTGTTACTTTGCCTGACATGAACAGTCATCTGCTGGAGATATCTTTTCAAAAAGGTAGCCAGGTTTACGCGTTTACGTTTGGCTCATGAGCTGCTGACAACTGAAGCATAGTCCATAGTACTCAACATGATGATGATCTACTTGAAATCCGCTCTCAGTTTGAGGTGGCGGCACGGCACAAACGTCGATCTGCTCAATTTTGCCACAGTGATTACAGATGAGATGATGATAAAGGTGACCACTAAATCGTTCTTCATATAATGCTTCTTGGCCGTTAAAGTACATTCGACAGATGAGTCCGCTGCGTTCAAATGCCTCGACATTCCGGTAGAGCGTCACTTTATCAATTTTTTGCTGAAATTTTTCCATAAGTTGTTGGGCGGAAAGTGGCAAGCCAGCTGACTCAAAAGTTTTTAGAAGTTGAATTCGAAAGGTAGTGATACTCAGCTCATGCTCCCTGAGGAGTTCTTGAAAATAAGTGATGTGTTGTGGGTCGGTAGTCATATCTAAAGTTTTCTATTATACTTCCTGAATAGCATGTCACACATTTTAAGTCGAGTCCGGACATTAAAACGGGCAGAGCGTCAACCAGGACCGATCTGTTATTGGATGAGTCGTGACCAGCGACTTGACGATAACTGGGCACTATTGTTTGCTCAGCAAAAAGCTAAAGAGTATCACACGCCGCTGCTGATCTGTTTTTGCTTGACTGAATTTTTAAATGCTCCGTTAAGACACTACGTATTTATGATAGACGGATTGGCAGAGCTTGCGCAGAGAAGTCATGCACTCGGTATCCCTTTTTTCTTACTTCAAGGTGATCCAAGCCAAGAAATACCTGATTTTATTGAAGCCAAAGCGATCGGTGCGCTGGTAACTGATTTCTCACCATTACGGTTGGCGCGTCAGTGGAAAGCAGCAGTTGTTGAGAAAGTAACCATTCCAGTAGTTGAAGTTGACGCTCATAACATCGTACCAGCTTGGCTCGCTTCTCCGAAAGCAGAGTTTGCAGCTTATACATTTAGGCCAAAAATTACCAAACTCCTGCCTCAATATCTTGAGGAGTTTTCAGCAATTGAAAAAGGGGAGTATCAAGCTGAGTTTCCTCAGATTGACTGGTCAAGTGTAACTGCTAACTTAAAATGTGATCAGACGGTTGGTCCAGTTGAGTGGATCAAGAGTGGTGAAGCTGCCGCTCAGGGAGCACTTGAGCAGTTCATTGCCGAACATTTGATCGACTATGATCAAAAGCGCAATGATCCTACACAAGACGGCCAGTCAAATCTTTCTCCTTATCTCCACTTTGGCCAACTCTCTGCTCAACGGATTGCACTTGATGTAGAGCACGCCCAACGGCAGGACTCAACTCTACATGTTAGCGTAGCGGTATTTTTGGAAGAGCTGATTGTGCGGCGAGAGCTGAGTGATAATTTTTGTTTGTATACTCCAGAGTACGATCAAGCAGCTGCTTGGCCTAACTGGGCGGTCCAGACCCATCAGATGCACCGCCATGATCTTCGAGAGCATCTCTATACACTTGAGGAACTTGAGCACGCTCACACTCATGATCCTGCCTGGAACGCTGCCCAAACTGAGATGGTCAAACGGGGGAAGATGCATGGTTACATGAGAATGTACTGGGCAAAAAAAATCTTGGAGTGGACGAGTTCTCCGGAAGAAGCACTGCAGATTACGATCTTTTTAAACGACAAGTATTTTCTTGACGGACGTGACCCCAATGGATACGTCGGTATTCAATGGAGCATTGCTGGCGTGCATGATCGATCTTGGTTTGAACGGCCAGTGTTCGGCACAATCAGATACATGAACTTTAACGGCTTGAAACGAAAGTTTAAGATCGACACATATGTAGATCAGTGGAGTTCTAGTCTAGGTTTGATTTCACCCCAACCATCTCAATCCTTGAATAACGCTTCTTAATCTCAGCCCAATATTTATCGGCTAACTTGACCGAGTAGACAGCATTACTACCGCGTTCCATCCCCGAACACAGCCGGTGTTCCCAGTCACGCATAATCTCAACAACTTGACCACCGACCTGGTGAAATCGAGCACTCCAAGCTTTGCGGTCGGTCAGGTAGCCCTGATGAACTTGGTCAAACTGCTGAAATAGCTCTTCGTGCAGCTCGGACATTTCTTGAATATATTGCTTGTACTTGACTGGCATAATGGTGAGGACTATGGCAGAAGCATCAGAAAAAAGCAATCTTTACTCAACGGCAGCACTCTTTAAGGCTTTCTCAACTTCAGGTTGGAGCTGACGGATTAAAAAACCGATACATACTAATTTTCCAGCGGTGGCAGCAAAACCTACTGGAACATGATCAAAGTGGATCTGCTGATTCACCCCATTAATGAGCTGAGTTTGAATTCCAGTCGGGGTTTTCATCTGCAGGTAGCCTTTAATTCGAAAGATACGCTGGGGTAAGGCACTCAGCGCAGCCACCAATCGTTCTTGATCATAAACAGCTGAACTCACTAGCGAGAACGTCTCAATGTTGTCCTGTTCAAGGTGGTGGTGGGTAGCTGTAGTTAGCTCAACTTTTTTCAGCTCTAACATTTGGGTGTGTTCAGCAATATCGGCAGTGTAAATGCCAAAAACTAGACTCGGCTGAACATGACCCTGCGGAGCTTCAATAATTGGGGCCGTCATGTTGACTTCACGGACGTAGCCGACCACCTGTTGCTTACGCTCATCACTGACCAGCTCGACTTTATTAAAAATGATCAGGTCTGTGAACTCAGCTTGATGCTGAGTTACCGTATTAAACTCGAGAACACCGTTATAATTGACGACGTCGATAATCGTAACTACGCCATCCCGCTGAACAAGGGGATGAGACTTTAAAGTCAGGGCCACCGCAATCGGGTCACTGACGCCCGAGGCTTCGATCAGAATCCGGTCAGGGTGAATAGTCTGCGCAATTTCAGTTAAAGCTTGGTAAAAATTACCGACCAGCGTGCAACAGATGCAGCCATTAAGCAGCTCTTTGGTGACAATATGTTTGCCACGAATAATGTCTTCGTCGATGGTATCGGTACCAACTTCATTTTTGACGTAGGCGACTTGAATGCCTTGGGCTTGGAGGTCATCAATTAAGTGACCAATGACAGTAGTTTTGCCAGCTCCGAGAAAACCACTGAATACCGTGGCCGGAGTGCGTGTTGTTACTGGCTCGATCATATGTTGGCTCCAATGCTACAATCAATTATCGTCACATATTCAGTAGTAACAGTAAAGGACTTTATGACACTCAAGGACCAGTTGATGGAAGATATGAAAAATGCGATGCGTTCTGGTGACTCGATCAAGCGCGACACTGTTCGTTTTTTGATGTCAGCTATCAAAAATTTTGAGATCGACAATGGAGCACAGCCAGATGAAGGTATCCTCAAAATTATTGCCAAAGAAGTCAAGAAAATGGAAGATGCACTCGTCGACTTTGCCAAAGGTGATCGACAGGACCTGATCGATGCGGAAAAGCCAAAGATTGAGATCTTAAAAAATTACTTGCCCAAACAACTGACCGCAGAAGAGCTCGCCGCCACGGTCAAAAAAGTGATCGAAGATCTTGGAAAATCTGATTTTGGCACAACCATGAAAGCGGTGATGGCGAAAGTCGGGACTCGTGCTGATGGCGGGACAGTCTCCGCAGCGGTCAAAAAACACTTAGCCTAATTTAAACTGTAGAAGCGCAACGATGAAGACAAAGACAATTGGGGAGTTGCTGCTGGCTGAGCGCCAGAAACGACAAGCATCGATTGAAGATATTTCGGCCGTGACCAAAATTCAGCCACGCTTTATTGAAGCGCTTGAAGAAAACCAGTTTGAAAAACTGCCGGCCGCCGCATTTGTAAAGGGATTTATCAAAAGTTTGGCGTTGTGTTATCGTCAGGATCCACAGCCATTGTTAGCAACGTTACGTCGAGACTTTAAAGAAAGTGCAACTGGCCAGCTGGTTCCTCGAGAGTTTATCCGTCCACTGTTAAAAAAACAGCTAATCTGGACGCCACTCACCACTACCTTTTTACTGCTGGGAGTGGTTTTTTTGACACTGCTTGCTTATGTCGTTGTTCAGTGGTACAGCTTTCAGAAACCACCAACGCTAGTGCTTTACTCACCTGAGGAAAATGCGGTAGTCAAAGAAAAGTTCCGGGTTGAGGGAAAAACTGTATCTGAAGCAATCGTGTCCATTAACACCCAACCAGTATCGTTATTTCCAGATGGAAGATTTGAGACAGAGTTTGCGGTGCCTAGAGAAGGTACCCATATTTTAACGATTGAAGCAACTGATCGTCGGGGCAAAAAAAATGTTATTCAGCGAGTTATTCGTATCCAACAGTGATTTTTCGTCCAAAAGTATGGTATATTTATAACCTATGCAATCTGATATTTTGCCCATCATCTTAACCGTGGCCGTCTCGATCTTAACATTGATGATGGTCGTGGTCGGTATTTATGTGGTCCAAGTGTTGATGCGTGTCAAGAAAACTCTTGATCGGGTTAACATGACAATCGACGTCGCTGAGGAAAAGTTAAACGCTATCGTCTCGCCATTCCAAAGTTTAATGGGGATGAGTACCAGTATCGGCAGTGGACTAAAAGTATTTGAATCGTTCAGTCGATGGTTAAATCGCAAACATGATCTATGACAGACCAAAACAGTAACTCTCCCGCTGTTCCTGACCAAGGCGGATTCATCGCTGGATTTAGTATTGGACTTTTAGCGGGTGCCGCAGGTTACTTTCTTTTTGGCACTAAGCGTGGTGCCGAGATTCGTCATGAATTGGTTAAAGAATGGGAAAATGCTCAAGAACATTTGGCTAAAGAAGGGGTAATCAGTAGTCAACCGCTGTCACTGCGCAATTTTTTGCAAAACCTCTCTGAAGAAGTCTTTCACGCTTCTTTACCGACCGAGCTGATGAGCTCACTCAAGCCAAAAAAGTTACTCAAGCCGGCTGCCCGAAAAGGCAAACGCGATTCTTCTGCCAAGTTTAGTGGAGTTTAATTTACACAGAAAGTGAGACTGCTGATGACTGCACTGCTCAGTCCTGATCAACTTCGTCAAAAATACCTCGATTTTTTTGCTACGCAAGGCCGTTTTGATGGGCAAGGCCACGCCATCGTTCCGTCTTCACCTTTAATTCCTGAAAATGATCCGACCACCTTGTTTACTGGTTCTGGCATGCAGCCGATGATGCCGTACTTACTTGGCGCTCAGCATCCCAAAGGCAAACTGATTGTTGATTCGCAGAAATGCTTTCGTAGTCAAGATATCGAAGAAGTCGGAGATAACCGGCACACGACTTTTTTTGAGATGTTGGGGAACTGGTCATTGGGGGCCTACTTCAAAGCGGAACAGCTGAGATGGTTCTTCACATTTTTAGTTGATGAGGTTGGTCTTGATGCTCATAAGTTATTTGTGTCGGTGTTTCGTGGTAAAGATGAGCTGGGAATTCCGCGCGATAGTGAGGCGGTTGAGATCTGGAAAGCGCTATTTACTGAGCGCCAGATCGATGCTAAAGACGTGGACTTCTCTGAGCGAGATGGAATGGCAGACGGTCATATTTTTTATTACGACGAACAGAAAAACTGGTGGTCTCGGGCAGGTACGCCACAGAACATGCCGTTTGGTGAGCCAGGTGGTCCAGATAGTGAAGTGTTTTATGACTTTGGAGCTGAGCGGCTGCTGCACGAAAGCTCGCCATTCAGTGGACAAAATTGCCATGTCAACTGTGACTGCGGTCGTTTTCTGGAAATTGGTAACAACGTCTTTATGACTTATCTTAAAACTGAAGAAGGTTTTGAGTTGCTGAAACAGAAAAATATTGATTTTGGTGGTGGGTTTGAGCGGATTCTAGCTGCCATGAATAATGAGCCGGATGTGTTTAAGACTGAGCTGTTTAAGCCGATTGTTTTACAGATCGCCCAGGCTTGCGGAAACTCAGTAGATCCTAAAAATACTCAAATGGATGATAAAAATTACTACCCATCTGCAAGAGCATTTGCTTCTCCTGAAGATCAAAAAGCTTGGGTAGAAAAATCGAAAAAAGCAACCAGAATTATCGCTGACCACATTAAAGCAGCCACATTTTTGGCAGCAGATGGAGTTTTCCCTTCCAATAAAGCTCAAGGTTATGTTTCCAGACGCTTATTACGTCGTGCAATAAGATATGCAGACTCAATTGGAATCACATCTGCATTTGTGCCTAAGTTAGTTGAAACAGTTGCAGACATGTACAAAAATTCTTACCCTGCTGTATTTGAGCAGCTTGCTGCGATTAAAACTGTTTTTCAAGACGAAGAGCTGAAGTTTAGAAAAACTCTAGCAGCTGGCCTTAAAGTACTCGCACAGACTGAACATGTTGACGGAAAAATAGCTTTTGACCTGTATCAAACCTATGGCTTTCCCTTGGAATTAACGACTGAGATTTTGCAACAAAAGAATAAGCAGCTAGATATTGAGATGTTTCAAACCGAGTTCCAGAAACACAAAGACCTTTCGCGCTCAGCTTCCGCGGGCAAGTTCAAAGGCGGCCTAGCTGATCACTCTGAAGTGACTACCAAGTATCACACTGCCACGCACTTGCTCCATGCTGCCTTAAGAAAAGTACTTGGTACTCATGTTCAGCAGAAAGGTTCTAACTTAACCTCTGAACGGTTGCGTTTTGACTTTTCTCATCCTGCGCCGCTCACTACCCAACAACTAAAAGAAGTTGAGCAGTTGATTAATGACTGGGTCAGCGCTGATTTACCAGTCACGATGCGCCTGATGCAGAAACATGAGGCACTCCAGTCTGGAGCGGTCGCATTCTTTTTAGAAAAGTATCCTGACGAAGTTTCTGTGTATACAATTGGCAAGGACGCCGACACTGACTGGATTTCCAAAGAGTTCTGTGGCGGGCCACACGTTACGCATACCGGTGCCATTGGACCGCTCAAGATGGTCAAAGAGCAGTCTGCCTCTGCTGGAGTTCGCCGGATTTATATGGAGCTAATCGAGAGCTCAACTGCAGTTCAAGCTGCTATCTGAGCCTATAACTTCTGTTGTGCTTCCATTTCTCTGCTAACTTTGCTTTAATGACCTCACACAAAGAACACTATGCACCTCGGCGGTCTTTTTTCAGCTCAACCTCGTCCATCCAGTCCTGAACATTTCTTCATGATTTATTTTGGTGAGCTTCATGTCCAAGCAGTGTTGTGGCGAGTCGCAAACGGGCAGTTGGAGATGGTCATAGGCTCTCAACTGCATCGTTGGACATCGGAAGTTCAACTGATTGATGCGACTGATCATGCTTTACAAGAACTAGGTAAAGAGTCAGAACAAGTAAAAGCTACTCTTTTTGCGCTCGAACCAACTTGGGTGAATCTTCAGGGAATTTTAGCCGAAAAAAAAGCTTTATTTCAAAAGTTAACCAAAGAGCTGACGCTAGAGGCGGTTGGGTTCGTAGTAGTGCCAGAAGCTGTCATTCAACATCAGCTTCATCTTCAAGGCACGACTTTGCACTGTTTTGTGATTGAAGTTTTGAATGAACGTGTCTCATTTTCTTTAGCTAAGGATGGCAAGCTCGGCCAACAAGAGATGGTGGGTCGGTCGACAAATGTCGTTGATGACATTCGTGAAGGATTTGCTCGCTTTACAGAAAAACCACTGCCATCGAGTATTTACCTCTACTCCTCAATTTTGAAGCCTGAAGAGCTGGAAGAGTGTCGACAGCGTCTTTTTGAGCTTGATCTGCTGTCACAATTTTCTTTTTTACAACAGCCGAGGTTTGAAGTAATTCCAGAAGCCGAGATGTTACCAATCCTGATTCAAACAGGCGGCCGAGCAGTTGCTGAAACCCAAGGCTTAGTTTCTCCAGAAACAGTTAACTCCGAGAGTGTTATAAATGCGGTAGAGCCTCAAATTACGGTAGAACCTGAACTTCAACCAGAACTCCAGTTTCAAGCCGAAGCTGAAGCAGTATTTTTCCCGACCCAGCCAGCGGTTGCTGCTGAGGTGGCAGAGCCAACAGCAGAGTTTGACAAACCTGAACACTCTGAACACCCAGACTTATTTCCCACATTTGCTGAAGCAACCAAACGACCAACGGTGCCGGTAATGAGTATGCTAGTACTTCCACAACATCCGGCCGTGTTCGCAGTGGCAGGAGTCATGATTGGCTTGATTATTTTAGCTATGATGTTTCTAGTGAGTTCAAGCGCTGTTTTATCAGCAGTAGTAACGGTAGGGCTAAACACCACTCCAATTGCCAAAAACGTTTCACTCAAACTTGATCCGTCAGTTGCCGTTAGTGATCCGATGAGTGGCATCTTGAAGGCAGAAGTTCTCAAGCAGAGTGTCAGTGGAGAAAAAACTGCTGAGACAACCGGTAAAAAGCAAGTTGGGGAGAAAGCTAAAGGCAAAGTTACCTTATTTAACCGGACCAGCAGTAGTAAAAGTCTTCCGGCTGGGACAGTCCTGCAAACAGGAAAACTGAAGTTTTTGCTTGACTCGACAGTGACAATTGCTTCTGCAAGTACTGGTCGGAACTTTGAAACTATTCCAGGAACTGTGGAGGTTAATATTACTGCTGCCGGACCCGGCCCAGATTCAAATATTCCGAGTGAGACAGAGTTGGGAATTGATAGCTTTGCCAAAGATACCTATGTTGCACGCACTACCCAGCCGTTGAGTGGTGGTACCAGCCGCGACATTCGGGCAGTTTCTCAAAAAGATCAAGATGACCTGGCTGCAGCTTTGAAAAAAGAACTTCAAGATCAATTTGCTCAACAACTTCAACAACAGGCTGGCAGTGGTAAGTATGTTTTCCCAAGTAATAAAGTCAAAGTTTTGTCCGCAAAGTTTTCTACCGACGTGGGCAAAGAAGCTACAAATCTTAGCCTCAAGCTCAACGTGGAAGCAGAGGCGTTGTCATACTCGTCCACCGAGCTGCAAACGTTAGCAACCCAAGTCCTCAGCGCTCAAGTTCCAACAGGTCAAACTTTTCAAGCTGACACTCTCCAGATCCAAACCACCCCCGCCGCCACTGCTTCAAACAGCGCTCAACTTAACTTATCGGCCCAGCTCAGCGCAACTGCCCGGCCAGTTGCCAATCTTGAAGTATGGAAAAATGAGATTGTAGGGAAGTCTGAACAGGTTGCACTTGATGTCCTGCGCAAACACTCGGAGATTGCTCAAGTTCAAATACTTCGAATGCCAACCTTCTTTGCCCGCTTTACTTCTCATTTGCCAGCAGATCCGAACAAGATTAAGATCATAATTCGATAGGAAGTTGCCGACAAAAGAGTAGTCATGCCCAGGTCCTCACAGCCCAAAACAGTTCAAAAACACCAGCTGGTTGCAATTTATAGACAAGCCGTCGCGGCTGGCGTTCCAGTTGAGGTTGTTCATCAGAAAATTCAAACATTTGCTGATCGATCGCATGTGGCGTTACGTGTGGAAGAGCAAGATGACAAAAAACGGCTCAAGAAGCTCCAAAAACAAGCATCTTTAAAAACCCGACTGCTGGTCCATATTTTACCGATCGGCTGTGTAGTACTCGGCCTTTTTTTGGTCAGTAATGCGATCTGGCCCATCTTGTCATACTTTGCATTTACTTCGCCAGAACTCTTGAAAAACTCGCTTCAAGCTCCGATTCCCAACGCAATGATTCTCAATCCGTTGGTGCATAGTATTCAAGCTCAAGCATCTAGCGGAGAGGAACAACCTTCGCCTGAGCCGGTAATTATGGCTGATGATCTCGACTATACTAACTTAAATAATTGGTTTCCGAACTTAACCCCTTCTCAAGCTGCGCAGCTGAGTCATACCGAAGTTCCCAAAAATGGAAGTACCGAGTACATTTTAGATGTGCCGGCCGTAAATATTCAGAATGCTCGAGTTAAGATTGGAGGCTCTGATCTTGATAAAAGTTTGATTCAATATCCGGGCACAGCTATGCCTGGCGATCCAGGCTCGCCAGTTATTTTTGGTCACTCGGTGTTACGACAGTTTTATAATCCTGGCGAAAAAAATCCGCGGCGATACATGTCGATCTTTAGTAAAATCATGACCTTAACTCCAGGTGATAAAATCTTCATTACTCGAGATGGAGTAAGATTTACTTATATTGTTGAGTCAAAAACTGAAGTGACGCCAGATGAAACATTTATTCTCGAGCAGAACTTTGACAATAAAATATTAAAGATGGTCACTTGTGTCCCTGAAGGCACCACTTTACGGCGTGGAGTGCTTACTTCGCGGTTAGTCCAAGAATAATCTTATGATCTACCTCGCTATTGATTTTGGCACCAAACGAGTCGGCATAGCCTGGGCCACGACTTGGTTGGCTGAACCATTAACGGTTGTCCAGAATACTGACCAACTGTTTCCTGATCTCCTAAAACTGATCAAAAAGTATGCTCCAGACATCATTGTGATCGGTCGTTCAGAAAAAAAAATGGCGGCTCTGTCTGAGCTCTTTTCCGCTGAGCTAGAGCAGTATCTGACTGGCAAACTGGATACTGTGCCGCAGTTTGCGTTTGCCGATGAAACGCTGAGTTCAGTCGAAGCTGTCGAGAAGTTGCATCAAGCCGGAAAAAGAGACGTCCGGCTGCATGGCCCGATAGATCACTACGCCGCTGCGCAAGTGTTGCAAGAATATCTCGATCTTCACCATTTGGACGAAAGCCGATAAAATACTTACAGTGAATATAATCAAATCTTTGGCCATCTTATTTTTCTGTGTTGCGCTGGCCGCCTTGGTGGCTGGTGGAGTGGTGGTTCACAACTTGATTATGCCAGTAGATACCCAGAATATGGCGAAAGTTCGGTTTATAGTTCCCAAAGGCCAATCACTCTCAAAGATCGGCCAACGTTTGGTTGAGGCTGGACTGTTGCGACATCCGCTGGTGTTTCGTTTCTATGTTGAACAGCTGGGAGTTGGCCAAAAAATTCAAGCTGGCTCGTTTCAGCTCTCTGCAAGTATGACGCCACCCCAACTGATTACAGAGATGACCAAAGGCACTGCTGACTTGTGGGTGACGCTATTGGAAGGATGGAGAAGAGAAGAGATGGCAGCTGCCTTATCTCAGCAGGAGTTAGCCAACTTTGATGCTGACCAGTTTCTGGCGCTCACAAAAGATAAGGAAGGCTACCTCTTCCCAGACACCTACCTCATCCAACGTGACTTCACTACAGAACAGATCATCAGCTTACTTAATAATACATTTCAGAAAAAAGTCGAGAAAGGTCTTGATGCGGACATCAAGGCATCGGGAAAATCGCTCAAAGACATCATGATTATGGCCTCAATCTTACAACGAGAAGCCAAAGGCGCTGATCAAATGAAACTGATTGCTGGCATTTTATGGAAACGAATTGATATTGGGATGGGCTTAAATGTTGACGCAGCGCTGCAGTACGCTCGTGGGTATGATGCCGTCCAGAAAAGCTGGTGGTCACCACCTCTAACAGTCGATAAAGAACGACCAACGCCATACAACACATATCAGTCTGCTGGTTTGCCACCTACGCCAATCTCCAATCCTGGTCTCGATGCCATTCAAGCAGCACTGCATCCGGTCCAGACAGATTATCTGTACTACCTGCATGATCCTAAAGGGAAAGTCCACTTTGCCAAAACCCTTGATGAGCATAACGCGAACGTCCGTCAGTTTCTCAGATAAAAAAGAACCCCCGGACTTGCGTCGCGGGGGCTGAGTGAATTAGGTGCTAATGTCCTCGCGGTTATAAACCGTAATCGCATCAGTCAGATTGAAGTTGCCTTCTTGAGGTTTATCGCGGAAGATGTAGATCTTCCGCGGCTCCGCCTTGATAGTTAGCCACCAGTGCCGAGCACTGAAATGGCCCTGCTGTGGGCCGAAGCGCCATGCGCCCGGCTCTTTCACTCTTCCAAACTCAACGGTATCACCGTCGAGTTTGCCGACAAGATTTCCACTTCCGGAAATCCTCACGTTCTTCAGCTCCAATTTCTATTCCCCTTTTTAGACCCTTCACTTCAGATTTTCTCCCCAAACCGATGTGTGTCTGCGATCAGAGTCGCACCAGTCTGAGAAGAAGTGGCATTATATCGCTTATTTTGACAAATAGTTAATTTCTCTGTTGCAATCAGGTAAAGGACTGGTAAAATTACTTACTCGGAATGAAGCGCGTTTCGAAACAAGAGAGCTGGCTTGTCAAACACAATTTTTTCGTAACCAAATGTATCACATCACATAGGATGTCCTCTTCGAGGCCAGCCTTTTTTTGGTTTTGTATAAAAACAGTAAGAATCACGGACCGTTAACACGGGAGGAGCATCCATGCCGCAAACCGGTACACCTTCACTTCAATCTCCACGTCAGTACTGGGGTACGACGGGCGTTACACTCCCAGAGTTGGACTTAACCAAAGTTCAGCGTGAGAGTTATCAAGAGTTTCTTGATATTGGAATTCGCGAAGCGCTTGACGAGATCAACGCTGAACGCGGTATTGAAGATTTTACAGGTAAAAACTGGAGTCTAAAGTTTGGTGAGTATCACTTTGGTAAGCCAAAATACACGCCTTCTCAAGCAAAACGTAAAGCTGTTACCTATGATATCCCACTTCGTGTTGGCGCAACTTTAACCAATAAACGGACTGGTGAAGAACAAGCTCAAGAAGTCTTTTTAGGCGATATTCCTAAGATGACTGCAGCTGGTACTTTTATTATTAACGGAATCGAGCGGGCAGTAGTAACCCAGCTGGTTCGTTCACCGGGTATCTTTTTCTCTGGGGATATGGAGCCTTCAACTGGCAAAGTCTTATATCAAGCAGAGCTCCGCCCACTTCGTGGTTCATGGATCGAGATTAACGTTGGCAAACGTGACGTGATCACCGTTAAGGTTGACCGTCGCCGGAAAATGCCAGTCACCGTCTTGTTGCGTGCAATGGGGTATGGCACTAATGAAGAGATCATCAACTTATTTGCTGACCTCGAGACCAAAGACAACGTTGACTACATTAAAGCCACTTTGCAAAAAGACATGACGGCCAGTGAAGCCGAGGCTTTGATTGAGTTATACGAAAAGATGCGACCTGGCGAGCCGGCAGTGCTCGACAACGCGAAACAATTAATTCATCAGATGTTCTTTGACTCACGTCGTTATGATCTGGGAATCGTTGGCCGGTACAAACTCAACCGTCGTTTGAAGATCAACATTGATTCAGAGACCACTGTCTTGTCACCTCAAGATGTTGTCGCCGCAGTCCGGTACTTGATCACCTTACAGAATGGTAAAGGCAAAACTGACGACATCGATCACTTAAGTAATCGTCGTGTCCGCCGGGTAGGTGAGTTGGTGCAAGCCAATGCCTTCCGGATTGGGTTAATTCGCTTAGAGCGTTCTATCCGTGAAAAGATGTCTTTGACTAAAACAGATGAGTTACTTACTCCAGCTGCTCTAGTTAATGCTCGGCCGCTGATTGCCACCATCTCTGAGTTCTTCCGCCGGAATCGTTTATCAACAATTCTTGACCAAACCAATCCACTTGCTGAGATTGATAACCTTCGCCGGTTGTCAGTCATGGGAAGTGGTGGAGTAACTCGTGAGCGCGCCTCATTTTCAATGCGCGACATTAACGCGTCACAGTACTCTCGAATTGACCCAGTTCGTTCACCAGAAGGCCCAAACATTGGTTTAGTTACCTACTTGGCTTTGTATGCTCGAGTGAATGACTTTGGTTTCTTAGAAGCTCCTTATCGTCCAGTCGTCAACAAGAACGGCAAGATGATGATCCAGGACGAGATTGTTTATCTGTCTGCTGACGAAGAAGAAGACTCAAAGATCACTCACGCAGGTGTCGAGATCAACGATAGAAACGAGATTGTTCAAGAGTGGGTTCCAATTCGTCATATGAATGACTTTAGTGAAGGTCCAGTCACTGACATTCAGTTTATCGACGTAATTCCACGCCAAGTGATCGGGACTTCAGCATCATTGATCCCTTTCATTGCTCATGATGAGGCAAACCGTGCTCTGATGGGTACACACATGCAGTGTCAAGCAGTCCCATTATTGAAGCCACAGTCGCCAGTCGTTGGTACTGGTATGGAAGCCGCAGTTGCCATGGCAATGAACAGAACCGTTCCCGCCCGAAGTGCTGGCACAGTCAAGTATATTGATGCCACCCGCGTCACGATTGACCTTGATAAAAATGAGCTAGATCACGCCAAAGTTTTAGCTACTACTGGTGAAAACGAGCGGATTATTATTGATACACACGCTGGCACTGAAACCTACTTGGTTGAGAAGTTTTTCCGTACCTCACAAAGTACGTGTTACTCTCAAAAACCAGTGGTCGTTGTCGGTCAAAAACTGAAACGTGGAGAGATTATTCTTGATGGACCTGCGACTGACGGTGGCGAGCTGGCTTTAGGATCAAATCTTTTAATCGCCTACACCTCATTTGAAGGTCTGGGTTATGAAGACGCGATCGTGATCTCAGACAAAGTTGTCCGTGAAGATCTATTGACGTCTATTCACATCAGTGAGTACCGCGCCACAGTGATGGATACCAAGCTGGGACCAGAAGAGTTAACTAATGATATTCCTAATGTCTCAGAGTCATATCTGGGTAACTTAACCGCAGATGGAGTAATCCGGATCGGTTCAGTGACCTCTTCAGGTGACATCTTGGTGGGTAAGATTGCCCCCAAAGGTGAGACTGAGTTGACTCCAGAAGAGCGACTGCTCCGTGCTATTTTCGGTGAAAAGTCTCGCGAAGTTCGTGATACTTCACTCCGTATGCCACATGGTGAGAGCGGCGTCGTGATTGATATCCAAACTCTTGATCGTGATCTTGGTGACGAGCTCGACCCAGGCACAATTAAAGAAGTAACGGTTAAAGTGGCTCAAGTACGGAAGATTACTGTTGGAGATAAAGTAGCTGGACGTCATGGAAACAAAGGCGTGATCTCAAAAATTGTTCCAGTTGCCGATATGCCTCATTTGGATGATGGAACTCCAGTCGATATTATTATCTCTCCACTATCTGTCTTGGCTCGTATGAACTTGGGACAGCTGTTGGAAGCTCATCTCGGATGGGCAGCTCAAAAACATGGCTACAAAGTTGCTATCCCAGCCTTTGAGCCAGTTGATGAAGGAAAAATTTGGAGTGAACTTGAGTCGGCTCACTTACCAAAGTCGGGCAAAGTCCGTCTTTATGACGGTCGCACTGGCGAGCCATTTAGTGAAGACACCGTCGTTGGGGTTGGTTACATCTTGAAGTTGATCCACATGGTCGAAGATAAAACTCACGCACGTTCAACTGGTCCTTACTCGCTAGTTACTCAACAACCTCTCGGCGGAAAAGCTCAGATGGGAGGACAGCGTCTCGGAGAAATGGAAGTCTGGGCACTTGAAGCACATCGTGCAGCTCACTTGCTCCAAGAAATGTTGACGATCAAGTCTGATGACGTGGTCGGCCGCGCCAAGACCTTCGAAGCGATTGTCAAAGGAACTGAGATTCCTGATCCCACAGTTACCGAGTCTTTCCGAGTCTTCCTCTGTGAAGTCAAATCACTCGGTCTAGATATCGTTCCACGTGGCACTGAAGAAGTTGAGACGGTTGAAGAAGTTGATAAAGAAGCCATTGCTTTGGCAGGTGAGATGGCAGAGGAACTGGGTGCTAAAGCCGTCATCACTGACGACAGTGGCATGTCAGAAGACACTAGCCAAGCTGAGGATGCAACGGATGAGACCGCTGCTGATTCAGATACAGAAGAAGAACCAGATGCAGATGATCTTGAGCAAGTTGAAGAAGGAGCCCTATGAAACAGATTGTAGATTTTTCCGCCCTCCAAATCTTGATTGCGTCGCCTGACACAATTAAGTCTTGGTCATACGGTGAAGTACGTAAACCTGAGACGATTAACTATCGTTCTTTACGTGCCGAAAAAGATGGTCTCTTTGACGAGAAAATCTTCGGACCAATGAAAGATTACGAGTGCTACTGTGGTAAGTACAAACGGATTCGCTATAAAGGTATCATCTGTGACAAATGTGGAGTTGAGGTCACTCAAGCTCGCGTTCGTCGTGAGCGGATGGGACACATTACTTTGGCTACGCCAATTGCCCACATTTGGTTCTTCAAAGGCGCTCCTTCAAAACTGTCACTGTTACTGGATATCTCTCCACGTAACTTAGCGTCAATTATGTACTTTTCCCAATACGTGGTTTTAAGTGTCGACGCAGATGCCAAAAACGAAGTTGTAGAACGGCTCGACCAAGAAATGGTTGTGGCTCAAGAGGAACTGCGTAACAAAGCTACTGCAGATGGTGAGAAGTTGAAAACAGACCTTGATCTGGCAAAGACTGCGCTTGAAGGCAAAGTTAAAAGTGCAGAAACGCTGGAGCTTCGGATCAATGAGCTGACCTTGAAAGCCAAACAAAACTTGGCCAACCTCAAAGAGCAGTTGGAAACCGAGCTAGCCCAGACAGAAGAGGTCTACAAGACACTCAAGTCTATGCTTAAGCGGATTCGCAAAGGTTCAATCCTGAGTGAAGACGAGTACTTAAAGCTTGATGAGTACAATGCAGTTGACCACTTAGACGTGGGCATGGGCGCCGAGAGTATTCTCCAGCTGGTTAAAGATGTGGACTTGAATGACTTAGTCGACAAGTTGCGCATTGAAGTTGAAGAAGCTAAAGGTGCCAAGAAGCTCAAAGCCACCAAACGACTCCGAGTTGCTGAAGGCTTACTTAAAGCAAAAATCAACCCAACCTGGATGTTCTGGACAGTATTGCCAGTCCTTCCTCCAGATCTGCGCCCAATGGTCCAGCTCTCTGGTGGGAGATTTGCAACTTCTGACTTGAATGATCTGTACCGTCGCGTTATCAACCGGAACAACCGGCTGAAACACTTGATCGAGCTTGGTGCTCCAGAGATCATTTTGCGCAATGAGAAACGGATGCTTCAGGAAGCAGTCGACTCACTCATCGATAGTAGTCAAGCTCGCCAAGCCAAGCGACGTTCTAACCGCAAGCCACTTCGCTCTCTTTCTGAGATGCTGCGTGGTAAAAATGGTCGGTTCCGTCAAAACTTGCTCGGTAAACGCGTCGACTACTCTGGTCGTTCAGTGATCGTAGTTGGCCCTGAGCTCCGCCTTGACCAATGTGGCTTACCAAAAGATATGGGCCTGGAAATGTTCAAGCCACACGTCTTGCACCAATTGATCTTGCAAGGAATTGCTCCAAACGTGAAGAGTGCCAAGCACTTAATCGAGCGTCGCGAACCTGAAGTCTACGACATCTTGGAAAAAGTGATCGAGAACTATCCAGTGATTTTGAACCGTGCTCCTACCTTGCACAAACTTGGTATGCAAGCATTCTTCCCAATCCTGATTGAGGGTAAAGCTATTCGCCTTCATCCTTGTGTCTGTTCTGGGTACAACGCAGACTTTGATGGTGACCAGATGGCTATTCACGTGCCGTTGACTGAAGAGGCAAAAGAAGAAGCACGTACCTTAATGCTTTCTTCTCGTAATTTGCTCAAGCCAGCGAACGGTGATCCAATCACTGTCCCAAACAAGGAAATGGCGATGGGTGCCTATTACCAGACATCAATCGATACTGAGTTACCAAAGATGAATACTATCTTCTCTTCGCAAGATGAAGCAGAGCATGCGTATCAAGCTGGTCAGCTCGGACTCCGCCAATTGGTGAAAGTGAGACTGCAAGATGAGCATGGCAAAAATAAGATCGTTGAGACTACTATTGGTCGGATTCAGTTCAATGAGCTCCTCCCAGCATCACTGCGTTATGTCAACGAGCCGGTTACTGCCAAGAAGATTAAAGAGTTAGTTACGATTGCAATTCATACTAAAGATCAAGAACGGGTTCGCCAATTAATTGACGATATTAAGAACGCTGGCTTTGAGTCTGCAACCACATCTGGACTGTCAGTCTCGGTAAGTGACTGTATGATGATCGCCGAAAAAGATGGCATCATCGCGGTCGCAAACAAAAAAGCTGAAGAAGTGCAACAGAGTTATCTTGATGGTATGGTGACTGCAGATGAGCGTCGTCGCTTAACCTTCCAAATCTGGATGGACACTACTGACAACGTTGCTGAGAAGACTTGGGACTCATATCCTGAGAATAATGCGGTTAAAGTAATGATTAACTCCGGAGGTACTCGTGCTTCCAAAGATCAGGTCAAACAGCTGGCTGCTATGCGTGGACTCGTCGTTGATCCATTAGGTAAGATCGTGGAAATGCCGACCAAGTCAAACTTTCGCCAGGGCTTGTCAATCTTTGAGTACGTGACGTCATCACGTGGATCTCGGAAAGGTTTGACTGACTCAGCGTTGAAGACAGCTGACGCAGGATACTTGACTCGTCGTTTAGTAGACGTTTCACACGATGTGATTGTGCGGATGCATGACTGTCAAACTGATAAAGGTCTGGAAATTCGCCGTCACCCTCGCGCAGCATCATTTGCTAACCGTTTAGTTGGTCGGCTGTCACTTAAAGATGTGGTCGTTGGCAAGATCACCCTTATCAAAGGTGGCGAGATGATTACTGACGAGCTTTCTCAGGCTTTGGCTGACTCTACAGTAGAAGCGGTGATCGTTCGTTCACCACTCATCTGTAAAGCCTCTAAAGGAATCTGTGCAGCCTGTTACGGATGGGACTTCTCAACTCGCGCCATGGTCGAGATGGGTGTACCAGTCGGCGTGATTGGAGCTCAATCTATTGGTGAGCCAGGTACTCAATTAACGATGCGGGTGAAGCACTCTGGAGGTATCGTCGGTCTCGACGTGACTCAAGGTTTGCCACGTGTTGAAGAGCTGTTTGAAGCTCGTATCCCCAAGACCGCAGCTCCTATGGCTGAGATCTCTGGAAAAGTAAGTATCGAAGAAAGTGACTTGGCTTACACCATCACTCTTCGGACTCCGACTCAACCAGTAGAAGAACGGACCTATGTCGTTCCTCGAGCATTGACACTCTTAGTTGAAGAAGGTGACCTCGTTCACGCAGGTACTCAACTTTCTCAAGGAAGTCTTGACGTTCGTGAGATTTTACAGGTCAGAGGAATGCTGTCAGCTCAGGAGTACACGATCGAGCAGATTCAGAAGGTCTACGAATCACAAGGTATTCCAATTCATGATAAGCACTTTGAAGTGATTGTCCGCAAGATGAGTGATAAGGTGCAGATCGAAACACCAGGAGATACCGAGTACCTGACAGGTGAAGTCTTAGAGCGAGCCAAGTTTGTCAAAGCGAATGACACGGTAATGGCTGCCGGTGGCGAGCCAGCAACTGCGAAGGTAATGATCTTGGGTATTACTCGTTCATCCCTGTTCACCAGCTCATGGCTGTCGGCGGCTTCGTTCCAACACACTAAGAATGTCTTGACCGATGCGGCAATCAATGGGGCAATTGATGATTTGGAAGGCTTGAAGGAAAACGTCATCATTGGACGCTTAATTCCAACTTCTCCAGAGAGAGCAAGTATTGAGGTTTAAACCTCATACCTTAAGATTGATGTTTTTATCCAGCCATCGCAAAAAAAGCGATGGCTGTGATGTTGAGTTTACCTACTTCACCCCACATGTATGTTCACATGAGTAAAAGTCATTGTAGTAGTTCTATAGTTCTATGTTACAATAGCAAAACTTGTGTGAAGAGTGCTCTACTTGATAGAGCCGCCCGAGCCTCGGGAGTAATACAAGGAAATTGGCACTTTTTTGCTTTTTTCCTCAAGTATTTTCACCAAAACAGAACAGTAGAAATTTTTTTGTATTCAGATCCACGGATCTCGAGCTGAGAAAAAGGAGTGACCATGCCAACAATTAATCAACTCATTCGTAAAGGTGCCCGTACTAGTGCCGCCAAACGAATCAAGGCCGGTGCTTTCCGCCGCAGTTACAACAGTAATACCGGCAAACCAGTCAAGACTATTAATCCTCAAAAACGTGGTGTCTGTACCGTGGTCAAAACCATGACTCCAAAGAAACCTAACTCAGCGTTGCGTAAAATTGCTCGTGTTCGTTTATCAAACAAGATGGAAGTCACCGCCTATATCATGGGTGAAGGACATAATCTGGCAGAGCACAGTATTGTGCTTGTTCGAGGTGGCCGCGTCAAAGACCTTCCAGGCGTAAAGTACCACATTGTCCGTGGGAAATATGACTGTGCTGGTGTCGACAAACGTAAAACAAGTCGCAGTAAATACGGTGTTAAAAAACCAAAGTAAACCGTATTGACTATTCATTTTTTTTGAAAGGAACTTATGAGAGCTAAAAAAGCCAAAATCCGCGAAGCTACACCAGATTTAAAATACAAATCGACTAAAGTGAGCCGCATTATTAATCGCGTCATGCGCGATGGCAAAAAGTCTGTTGCTGAAAAGCAAGTCTATCAAGCTATGGATATTGTCGCTGAGCAAATCGGGAAGAAACCACTGGAAGTGATCGAGGAAGTGCTCCGCACTATTACGCCACAGATGGAAGTCCGTTCCCGCCGCGTAGGTGGCGCAGCCTATCAAGTGCCAATGCCGATCCGCGGTCGTCGTGGAACTTCACTCGCTATTCGTTGGTTAATCTTGGAAGCAAATAAACGTTCAAATAAACAGTACCACAGTTTTGGTGAGAAGCTGGCAGCTGAGATGATTGACGCGCTGAACAATGCGGGTGGGGCAATCGCTAAACGCGATGGTGCACATCGTATGGCAGAGTCTAACAAAGCATTTGCTCACTTCAGGTGGTAAACCAACACAAACTCAAAAAAATGCTTAGCAACACATGAAGGAATAGTATGCCCTCGCCATCTACAGTTAAAACAACAGATCGTAATCTTCCCCTTGAGCGCATTCGTAACATTGGAATTATTGCTCACATTGACGCGGGTAAAACCACTACCACTGAGCGGATCCTTTACTACACTGGGAAAACTTATAAAATTGGTGAGGTCCACGAGGGTGAAACCCAAATGGACTGGATGGATCAGGAGCGCGAACGTGGAATTACCATCGTCTCGGCGGCGACAACCACTTTCTGGACACCTCACTTTGATACTCACTTACCCAAAGAACAGTATCGTTTTAACATTATTGATACCCCAGGACACGTCGACTTCACAGCTGAAGTTGAGCGTTCCCTGCGCGTTCTCGATGGTGGTGTAACTGTTCTTGATGGTGAAGAAGGTGTCCAATCACAGTCAGAAACTGTTTGGCGCCAAGCTGATAAGTATAATGTGCCACGTATTTGTTTCGTCAATAAGATGGACAAACTCGGCGCTGATTTTCTACGAACAGTTGAAGACATTCGCAACAAATTTGGGGTTACGCCAGCAGTAATGGTTTTGCCGATTGGAGTAGAAAATACTTTCCGGGGTCTAGTCCAACTTCTCGAGCGCAAAGCATTTGTGTGGGAAAAAACTCACTTGGGTGCTGAGTACAACGAGATTGAGATTCCTGAAGAGATGAAAGCTGACGTGGAGCTGTATCGTGCTCAACTGGTTGAGCAGATTGCGGCCTTAGATGACGAGCTGATGGCTAAGTTTTTAGATATGAAAGAAATTTCTATCAATGAGCTGAAAGCTGTGCTACGCAAAGCCACGATCAGTTACAAGTTAGTTCCAGTGTTCTGTGGTTCTTCATTACGTAACACAGGAGTACAACAACTCTTGGATGCTGTTGTCGAGTACTTACCATCTCCACAAGACATTAACGAAATTAAAGGTACCAAGCCACGTTCTGAAGAAGAAGTGGTCCGCAAGCTGATCCCAGATGAGCCATTCTGTGGACTGGCATTCAAGATTCAAACAGATCCACATGTTGGTCGTTTAACCTATGTCCGCATTTACTCAGGTCGTCTTGAGTCTGGTTCCTACACCTTCAACTCTACTCGTTCTAATCGTGAGCGCGTTGGACGATTACTCTTAATGCACGCGAATCAACGTGAAGAGATTGAGCAAGCGGAGTCAGGTGAGATCGTAGCGATCGTTGGATTAAAAGATACTAAAACCGGTGACACTCTGTGTGACGAGAATAACCCAATTGTTTTGGAAGGAATCTCATTTGCAGAGCCAGTCATGTCTTTGGCGATCGAGCCAAAAACCAAATCAGACCAAGAAAAGATGGGTGTAGCACTGGGCAAACTCTCCGAAGAAGATCCAACTTTTAGAATTAAATCAGATCCAAATACTGGTCAAACCATTATTTCCGGAATGGGCGAGCTGCACTTGGAAATTTTAGTTGACCGGATGAAACGCGAGTTTAAGGTTGAGGCCAACGTCGGTGCTCCACAAGTTGCTTACCGTGAGGCGATTAAACAAGCTGCCAAAGGTGAAGGCAAGTATATCAAGCAGACAGGTGGACGCGGTCAGTATGGTCACTGTTTATTAAAGATTGAGCCACAACCACGCGGTACTGGCTATGAGTTTGTTAATGGTGTTACCGGTGGTTCAATTCCACGTGAGTTCATTGGACCTATCGATAAAGGAGTCCAAGAGTCTTTGGATCGTGGCTTCATTGCTGGCTATCCCATGATCGACGTTAAAGTGACAGTTTACGACGGTTCCTACCACGAAGTTGACTCAAGTGAGCTATCATTTAAAATGGCAGGTTCACTGGGTATGCGTGACGCGGTAAGTCAAGCAGATGGGATTATTCTTGAGCCAATCATGACGGTTGAAGTTACTACCCCAGATGATTTCATGGGAGAGGTGATCGGTGATTTAAGTGCCCGTCGTGCACAAATTCAAGGCACATCTAACCGTGGTAAAGCAGTCATTATTAAAGCCCTTGTGCCACTCGCAGAGATGCAAGGATATGTTACAATTTTGCGAAGTATGACTCAAGGTCGAGCAAGTTCTGTTTTGCTCCCGAGTCACTATGATGAAGTTCCGCAAAATATTGCTGCCAAAATTATTGAAGAGCGCAAAGGCGTGAACGTTCGTTAATCAGAAAAAAACGAAATAAAGTAAAGGAGACATATGGCTGACAACAAATTTGTCCGCAACAAGCCCCACATCAACATTGGTACCATCGGTCACGTCGACCACGGCAAAACCACATTGACTGCAGCTATCGCTACGACCCTCTCAAAGCGATTTCCATCTTCACTGAACGTCCCAAAGACGTACTTGGATATTGATAACGCACCTGAAGAGGCTGCCCGTGGTGTCACGATTAACATTTCGCACATTGAGTATGAAACTGCTAAACGTCACTACGCACATATTGATGCTCCAGGCCATGCTGACTACATTAAGAACATGATTACTGGTGCTGCGCAAATGGACGGTGCAATCTTGGTGGTGGCTGCCACTGACGGTCCAATGCCTCAAACTCGTGAACATATTCTGTTGGCAAAACAAGTCAACGTTCCTCAGCTGGTTGTTGCACTCAACAAAGTTGATATGGTCGATGATGCTGAGCTGCTTGACTTAGTTGAGATGGAAATCCGCGAGTTGTTAACCAAGTATGGTTTCGATGGTGACGCTACTCCAATCATCCGTGTCTCAGGTCTAAAAGCTTTAGAGGGTGACGAGAAGTACATGGATGCAGTTATGCAACTTATGGACACTGTCGACACGTACATTCCCGATCCAGTTCGCGAACTCGATAAGCCATTTTTAATGCCTGTCGAAGACGTCTTTTCAATCAAAGGTCGTGGAACAGTGGTGACTGGGCGTATTCAAACTGGCAAGATCAAAGTTGGTGAAGAGATCGAGATCGTCGGTATCCGTGATACTCAGAAATCAGTTGTCACTGGCGTCGAGATGTTCCGTAAAATGCTCGATGAAGGTCAAGCCGGTGATAACGTGGGTATTTTGCTCCGCGGTATTGAAAAAGAGCAAGTAGAGCGGGGTCAAGTTTTGGCTAAGCCAGGTACTGCCAAACCGCATACTGAGTTCGAGGCTGAAGTCTACATCTTAAGCAAAGAGGAGGGTGGTCGTCATAAACCATTCTTTACAGGTTATCGTCCACAATTCTATATCCGAACCACTGACGTGACTGGTGAGATTAAACTTCCAGAAGGCGTCGAGATGGTCATGCCAGGTGATAACGCCAAGATGAATGTTACTTTGATCGTTCCAGTTGCTATGGCTGAAGGTCTGCGCTTCGCTATTCGCGAAGGTGGCCACACTGTCGGAGCTGGTGCTATTACTAAAATCATCAAGTAATTGAGTGTGAATCGTAATCAGAACGGCCCTTCTCACGGAGGGCCGTTTGGGTTCTGCTGCTTTTTCTTGCTAGCGACTAATGAGATGATCAAAGATCATGATTCCTTCCTTTAAAGAAACTTTGTTGAGCTTTAATACCAAAGTTTATTTCAGTCACATACTTTTTTGTTTCATGATGGTGCTGGCGATTTGGTTGCGTCTTAGTAATCTATCTACGTACCCGGCTGTAGGTGACACGTACGATGAGCAGTACTGGACGTTTTTTGGAGCAAGTCTTATTCAAACTGGTGTTCCTCAATCTTGGTCATATATTCCTGTATATAAAAACAAAGTTCCTGTATCAATCCAAGGGATTTACTACGTCATCGTAAAACCCAGCTTGGACCACCCGCCATTATTTAGTTTGTTTCCAGGTATGGTTCAAGTACTCTCAGGGAGAAGCTGGTACGAGCTTCCACCAATGGGTCAAATTCGACTTTCGTTATTGCCATTATGGATTGCAAATACCGCCTTAATTTTTTTTGTTGGTAAAAGAATGGTCAATCAAAAGTTTGGTTTTTTCTGCATGCTCATCTACGCAGTCACGCCATCAATCGTATTTTCCAATCGTTTAGTTGTATCTGAGAACTTATTATCAGTATTTGGTTTGGCGTTTTTATACTTAGTAACCTTGCCGGAACGCTCTCGTTTGAGAAATTATTTATTGATTCTTTTGCCAGCTTTGACAATCTTAACCAAAATCGCAGGTATTTTCTTTGTATTTGGATTACTTTTCGACCTCATCATCCGCAAAGATAAAGGCTGGATGTATGCGTTCATGGGCTTAGGAACGGGTGTGTTTTTATTTTTTCTCTACACTTTAAAGTATGATTTTGGTTTATTTTTGGCAGTACAGAGTTTTCAAGGGAAACGATACTCTACTTTTATCGGTCTACCCCTTCTGATGATTCTAAGTCAGAAACTGGTGATGGGAGTTTTTCTTGATGGAATGATGATGATGGCAAAATTGGCCGCGGTATTTGTTTGTTTTCTTCCTCAACCACAAAAATGGCTGAGGTCGCTTGTCATTCAAATTTTCTTCCAACTTCTTTTTTTTGTGATTGCCGTTGGAGAAACAGTCTCGTTTACATTAAATAATAAAGGAGGAACTGGATACTATGGCTGGTATGTCTATGCGTTATTTCCACTTGCTGTTATTGCTTTTGCTTACGTCTTTCAACAGCTATGGCGTTCAACAAACCGAATCGGAATGGCTGTAGTACTGTTTTTCTTAGTTATCCAGTTTCGTTTTTTCCTTTATTCCATAGGTCTGTTTGATACCGCCATCTTTCGATTGCCTAAAGGTCTAGTGTTTTTGACTGGAGTTACAATTTTAGGAAGTTTAATATTGCCACGAAAATATTGGCGACTTTATATTTTAACTTTCATCTCATTGGTTTTACTGGCCTCTGCCTATCAGTCTCGATTTATGGGTCCTGCTTACGCGATCATGGACACAGAATATATAAAACCCTTGCTGTAACTTACGATGAAACATTATATTTGGTGGATTCTACTGATCATTATTTTTGGCTGGATGTGCATCGTAATGCCAAAAGTAAACTATGATTGGTGGTCATTTGTCAGCTGGGCAGAGTACATCAGAAAAGTTGGTCTCGCTCAGGTCTACGATGTCACCAACTACATGCCGATCAGTATATTTGCGATAAATATTTGGCAGAAAGCTACAGCCAGCTTGCAGCTGAGTCTGACTGATGCCGTATCACTCCTCAAAATTTATCCACTTTTGTTTGATTTCTTTATCCTCGGCATTATCAGTTGGCTGGCTGAACAGTACTCAATTCGAAAGTGGAAAGTAGGACTTTTTTGTCTCTGTAATCTAGCTTTCTGGTACAACTCTTGGATTTGGGGCCAGTTTGATGGCGTGTATGCCTTTTTCGTACTGCTCACCATTATTTTTCTATGGAAAAAACGGTTCGACTTATCAATGATTACAGTAATGTTGTCGATTAATGTGAAACTCCAGGCACTTATTTTTCTGCCCCTTTATCTACTTTTCGCAGTGATTGAGCTCTCAGGAAATGCCAGAGCTCAGCAAAAACAGTACGTTGTCCGAATTTTATTCGGCTGCTTGATCGCAGTACTACTACAGTGCGCATTTTTTATTCCTTTTGCTCAGTCAGGAGTTCAGATTGTGGGGATAGTCTGGCAGAAGTCAGCATCTTCAAGTCAATACGTTACTTTTAACGCTGACAACTTTTGGATGGCGATTGGCGTAAAAACGCAGTCAGCTCTAGATACTCAGTTCTGGCTGCTGGGTATTCCATATCATACTTGGGGATGGCTTTTCTTCTTTTTAAGTAGCATGAGTGTGCTCATCCCGATTGCAGGATTGGCCGTCTTCTTAAAGAAAAAAATCGTGTCCTTTTCCGATCGAGACAGATTACTGCTGATGCTGATCAGTGCATACCTCATCAGTTTGTGTTTTTTCCTTTTTCCGACTCAAATCCATGAACGGTATGTTCACCCCGCGATTCCGTTGATCTGCGCTTTGGTAGTGCTTGAGACGACTCCAGTCATGGTTTTGCTGTGTGTACTGACGAGCATTGCCTACGTGATCAACTTAGATTTGATTATGAAGTTTCTTATTTCTCCATCGATTGTTGAAGCCTGGTGGTTACACCATATTGCTGCGTTTATATACTTGGTAGCCTTTGTACTCGGTGTAGGGAAGCTATGGTGGCTGAGTATGCATATCTGGAAAAAGGCTAAAATGTGCTCTCCCTAAAGCCGAGTTTTTTTGATACAATCGTCAAACTCTTTCAGGAATGAGACGGATATTTGGGCAAAGTGAGGGAAGAGTAAGAAATACTCTTTACTTCTCTTTTCTTGGTCTGTATAATCCACCTTTGTCTTTGAACTGAGCTAGTCGAGAAAATAAAGTAAAGAACATTCACAACATGGCAGCAGCTACAGATAAAAAAACCGCACAATATAAAATCCGAGTCCGGCTGAAAGCTTATGACCATCGGGTCATTGATGAAGCCGCGCGCAAGATCTTAGAAACTGCGATTTCAACTGGTGCTAACATTGTTGGTCCTGTTCCTTTACCAACAAGTAAAAAGTGGTTCACTGTCTTGGCATCACCTCATACTGATAAAAATGCTCAAGATCACTTTCAAATCAAGACACATAAACGCTTGATTGATATCGTGAACCCGACAAGTAAAACAATCGACTCACTTCTACACTTAGAGCTTCCAGCGGGTGTGGGAATTCAAATAAAGATGTAATTTGAGGAGAGTGCATGGCACACTTCGATTCTGCAAGATTGAAAAGTCTTTCAGCAATGAATAACAGAACAAAGCAAAGTATTTATGATGACTCAAGTGTTCGCGACCAAACAAAAAATGACCCAGGCTTGGACCAAGATGGGCAAGCGTTTGGCTGTCACTCAGCTTTCTGTAGTCAACAACATTGTTATTGAACAAAAACTTGACGATCAACAAGTTCCCATCTCATTTGAGATCGGTTATGGTAAAAAGAAGTTGAAAAATGTGCCTAAGCCACTTCGTTCTCGCATCGAGAAGAGTGGCTTTTCAGTTGGTGCTCAGCATATCAAAGTTGTTACAGCAGAAAAGAACACTACCCTTAAGCCAGGCGATACGGTCAGTGTCCAAGATATCTTAACTGTTGGTGACATCGTGAAAGTTCAGGGCATTACTAAAGGTCGTGGTTTTGCAGGCGCCATGAAGCGTCATGGTTTTAAGGGTGGCCCCAAGACTCACGGACAGTCCGACCGTGCTCGAGCAGTCGGTTCTATTGGTCAACGGACAACTCCAGGTCGTGTTTTCAAAGGCAAACGTATGCCAGGTCACTATGGTGTCGATACTCAAACAGTGATGGGCTTGATCGTTATCTACGTGAATCCAGAAACTCAAATGGTATGGTTGAGCGGTCCAGTTCCAGGACACATGCAAGGTGTCGTCCAGATTACCAAAACTGGAAAAACCAAAAAAGTAGAGTTAGATGAAAAGGCCAGTGGCATTGCTCAAGTTGTGCCAACAGTTATGGCCACCGAAGTTGCTACTGAAGGAGCTGGACAATGAATCTCCGCGTCGCTTCCACTATCGGTAAAGATTCCACCATGACCGTTGCTGACAATGTCTTCAATGCCCCAGTCAATGATCAACTCGTTGCTCAGGCTGTGCGGGTCTACTTGTCTAATCAACGCCAAGGAACCAGTAAAACCAAGACCCGTTCTGAAATTAATCGTACTCACAAAAAATGGTATAAACAAAAGGGAACTGGTGGTGCCCGTCACGGTGCACGTACTCCAGGTCTTTTTGTAGGTGGTGGTATCACTCATGGACCAACTGGTGAACAAAATTGGTCAATGAAGTTAAACGCATCAATGAAAAAAGCAGCGTTACGCTCAGCCTTAAGTGCTCAACAAAAAAATATCATGGTTTGCGATGACGTTACCCAACTTGACGGAAAAACTTCTTCAGCAGAAAAAATGTTAGTTAATTTATTACCAGAAGCCAAAGCAATCTTAATCATCGCCGACAAGCCATCACAGCTTATGTTACGTAGTGTTAGCAACTTGCAACAAGTTTTAGTAACCAGTCCAACTCGATTAACTGCTTTTGAAGTTGTTGCCGCGGATGCGATTATCTTTACTCAAGATTCAGTCAAGTCCCTTGAAGCCCGTCTTGAAACGGCCGAGAAAGCCGAGTAACTATGCAAGCTCACGTCTTAAAACGCCCTATCATTACTGAAAAAACACTCTTCTTAGTGAACACAACAAACTCTTACACGTTTGAAGTCCAACCAACCGCCACAAAGACTCAAGTGGTCAAAGCTGTTGAAGAGCTGTTCAACGTTAAAGTCGTCGGTGTAAATACAGTGATGAGAGGTCGATCTCTTCAACGTACTGGCAAACGCAGAACTGTGACTGTCGTTCCTCGGAAGAAAAAAGCGATTGTGACTTTACTCAAAGGTCAGTCTATTGCTTTATTTGATATTACAGGCGGCGATAAAGCCTAATTTTATGTTAATTAAGAATAAATCAACCAATAACTCAAATCGTCACTACGTCAAGGTAGATCATTCTCACCTTCATGACGGCGATCCAGAAAAAGTGCTGATGGCTGGTGGACATTTAAAACGTCAGGGTCGAGGTGCTTTCGGCCATATTACTGTTCGTCATCGCGGTGGTGGTGTTAAGAAACGTCTGCGTGTGATTGAGTGGAAGCGTCTTAAACTGGGTATTACCGCTACTGTTCAACGCATTGAGTATGATCCAAATAGAAGTGCAAATATTGCTTTACTTTACTACAAAGATGGTGAAAAAGCCTATATTTTGGCCCCTGAAAACGTAGTGGTGGGCCAAGAAGTAGTCGCAAACCCAGCGGCAGAGATTCGTCCGGGTAATGCAATGTCACTCAAGAATATTCCAGTCGGTGTACCTATTCATAACATCGAAACTCGAGTAGGTAAGGGTGCCCAGCTGGTTCGTGGAGCGGGAACAACCGCCATGATTCAGGCAAAAGAAGGCAAGTTTGTGACCATCTCTCTTCCTTCTCGGGAAGTCCGGTTGATAAATGCTGAGTGTTTCGCTACAATCGGCCAGGTCGGAAATGTTGACTGGAAAAATCAAAAGCTTGGTAAAGCTGGTCGGAAGCGTTTGAAAGGTATTCGCCCAACTGTCCGTGGAACTGCGCAACATCCAAACTCTCACCCGCACGGTGGTGGCGAGGGTCGGAGTGGCATTGGTATGAAGTATCCAAAGACACCATGGGGTAAGCACGCAATGGGTACCAAGACACGCAATAAGAAGAAAACTACAAATAAGTACATTATTAAAGACCGTAGAGTCAAGTAAACGAGACTATGTCGAGATCAAGTAAAAAAGGACCATTCATTGACCCAAAGCTTCTGCTTAAGGTCATGAAACAAAAAAATTCTGGAGACAAAGCCGGCATTAAAACCTGGAGTCGTGCTTGTGTGGTGGCTCCTGATTTCGTGGGCCATACCTTTTTAGTCCACCAAGGCAAAAACTTTATTGAGGTCTACATCAATGAATCAATGGTTGGTCACAAACTCGGTGAGTTTGCTCCAACTCGGACATTCCGCGGTCACGGTCGTGTGGTCAAGCGTGTAATGAGTAAGACGTAATCTCATGCAAATTAAAGCCACACAATCCTACACTCGACAGTCTCCACGCAAAGTGCGCTTCGTTGCTAATGCAATTAAAAGCCTCAGTTTGGAAGATGCAGTGCACCAATTAACTTTAATTCCTCGCCGGGCAACCGAGGTAGTCTCAAAAGTTATCCGCCAAGCAGTGGCCAATGCAGTGAACAATCATGGGTATCAAGTGAGTGATTTGGTGATTGATAGTGTGACGGTGAACGAAGGTCCACGGTACAAACGCTTCCAACCTGTGAGTCGCGGTCGAGCACACAATATTACGAAGAGAACAAGCCACGTGACTGTGGTGTTAAAGACTAAAGAAGGATAAGGACATGGGACAAAAAGTTAACCCAATCGGCTTCCGCTTAGGTAGCTTCCTCACTTGGAAGTCCACCTGGTATGCAGATCCACGCCAATACTCAGAAACAGTATTGGAAGATCATAAGCTTCGTGAGTTCTTGGAAAAGAAGCTTGCTGGAGCTGGAGTCGTCCAAGTCAGTATTGAGCGATCCTTAACCATGATTACTGTTGTGCTTCACGTTGGCCGCCCAGGTGTAGTGATTGGCAAAGGTGGCGCAAATCTGGAAATTATTAAAAAAGACATTGAACGGATTTTGAACGTTGCTAAAGAGAAAAAAGATAAAGTAAAGATTGATATCAAGGTACAAGAAGTTAAAAAACCAGATTTAAGTGCTAAGCTCGTTGCTGAGCGGATCGTTGACCAATTGGTCAAGCGTTATCCACATCGACGTGCCGTTGCTCAAGCAATTGAAAAAGTCATGGCAGCCGGTGCGAAAGGTGTTAAGATCGCACTCGCCGGGCGTATTGGTGGTGCTGAGATTGGTCGCAAAGAAAAGTACTTTGAAGGTAAGGTGCCGACTCAAACATTGCGCGCTAATATTGATTACTATGAGACACCAGCTCGGACCAGATCAGGGTACGTTGGTATCAAGGTCTGGATCAACAAAGGTGAGTTGACCAATAACTAATATGTTACAACCAAAGAAATCAAAATTCCGCAAAGCATTCCGAGGTAATCGGAGTGGTGTCGCTACTCGTGGCACAACTGTTGTCTTTGGAGATTTTGGTTTGAAAGCAATCTCATCAGGCTGGGTCTCAGCTCGACAGATTGAAGCTGCTCGTAAAAAAATTACGTACGCTACCAAACGCGTCGGTAAGTACTGGATGAGAATGTTTCCAGACAAGCCAATTACCAAAAAAGCAGTAGGGGTGAAGATGGGTTCTGGTAAGGGTGACATTCATGAGTATGTTGCAGTCGTTCGCCCAGGAATGGTGCTTTTTGAAATTGGTGGAGTAACAGCTGATGTTGCTAAAGAAGCATTTATCAAAGCAGCACATAAGTTATCCGTGAAGACGATAGTAATTGAGAAATAATATGAAGACTAAAGATAAAAAAGCCCTCCGTGAGCTGTCAGTTGCAGAGTTGAATAAAAAACTGATTGAGCTCCAAACAAGTTTTGCAAAAGCACAACTTGAAAAAAAAGTAAGTAAGCTGGCTGATCGTCGTATGGTTAGTAAGCTTTCGGATGATGTCGCTCGTGTCAAAACTGTCTTAACTCAGAAAGAAATGGAAACACGCGTATGAAACTGATCGAAGGAATTGTGACTTCAGCTAAAACGTTACATACAGTTGCTGTTACAGTAACTCGCAGATGGCAACATCCTTTATACAAAAAGTATGTCAAGCGTACGAAAAAATATGCTTGTCATGTTGAAGGAATTGAACTTAAAGAAGGTGACAAAGTCACTATTCAAGAATGCCGCCCAGTGAGTCGCACGAAGAGATTCAAAGTGACTGCCAAGGTTGAGGCTTAAACTACTATGATACAACTCAGAACAGTACTACAAGTCGTAGATAACAGTGGAGCAAAGCGGATCCGAGTTATTCAAGTTCATGGTGGTTCCCATCGTGACTTTGGTTATGTGGGTGATGTAGTGACTGCTTCTGTCATTGCTGCTGATGCCAAGGGCTCAGTTAAAAAAGGTGATAAAGTCAAAGCGGTTATTGTCCGGACACATAAAGAGAGACGCCGACCATCAGGCGAGTACATTCGTTTTGATGACAACGCAGCTGTGATTATTGAGTCTCGAGCAAACGAGAATCCAGTCGGAACTCGCGTCTTTGGACCAATTGCTCGGGAAGTTAAAGAGCGTGGATTTAACAAAATTGCTAGTTTGGCAGCAGAGGTTTTATGAAGTTTCGAGTTGGTGACAATGTCATCGTAACCGCCGGCAAAGACAAAGGAAAATCTGGAAAAGTAGCCAAAGTTCTGCGTGATGCAGAAAAAGTTGTGATTGAAGACGTGAACTTATATGTTAAACATATGAAGCCGATTAATGGCCAAGAAGGTCAACGCGTCAAACGACCACGTCCATTACCAACTGCCAATGTAGCAATTGTAAATGGTGAAGGTAAGCCTGATCGAATTGGTTACAAAATAAATAAAGATGGTTCAAAAGTTCGGATTTATAAAAAAACCGGTAAAGAAATTGAAGAAAAAGACATAAAAACTAAGAAGTAGAGTATATGAACCGACTGAAAGAAAAATACCAGCAAGAAGTCATTTCCACTCTTCAAAAAGAGTTTGAAATTATCAATACTTTTGCAGTCCCAAAACTGCAAAAAATCGTATTGAACATGGGTATTACTGATCAACAAAATCGTGAAGGGGCAATTAAAAGTGTTGTTGAGCAGTTTAAAACAATTGCTGGTTTAAAGCCAAATATTACTCGCTCACGTAAAGCTATTGCTAACTTTAAAACACGCGTCGGTGATCCATTGGGTGTGATGGTCACTCTTCGTGGTGAGTATATGTGGGAGTTTTTGGACAAGTTAATTAACTTAACATTGCCTCGTGTGAAAGACTTTCAAGGAATTTCACGGACTGCATTTGACCAAAACGGTAACTATAACTTAGGTATTGAAGAACAGATTGTATTCCCTGAAATTAACTATGATCTGATCGACACCGTTCGCGGTTTGCAAGTCACACTGGTGACCTCAACTAAAGATAATGCGCTAGCATTCCGGATGTTTGAACTTCTGGGTATGCCATTTGCGAAAGAGAAGAAAGAGTAAAAACACTATGGCGAAAAAGTCACAAATCGCTAAAGCAAAAAAATATACAGTTCGCCGTCAGGCCCTGTTAGCATTGGGCGAAAAAAAAGTAAATCACGTTTCGACAAGAGCCGTGAATCGGTGTAAAATATGCGGACGCCCAAGAGCATTTATCCGCCACTTTGGTTTGTGTCGTCTCTGTTTCAGAGAAATGGCACTTCGTGGTGAGCTCTCTGGTGTTACAAAGGCAAGTAAGTAAATATGAATGATCCGATTGCAGACATGATTATCCGAATCAAAAACGCCCTCATGGCTCGCCATGAGACGGTAGTAGTCCCACACTCTCGACTTAAAGAACAGATTAGCAAAATTCTTGCTGAGACGAACTATGTTGAAAGTTACCGTATCGAACAAAAAACACCCCAATCTGATATTGTGTTTAAACTTCGTTATGTCGGCAAAATTCCTGCAATTACTGATGTAAAGCGTGTCTCAAAGCCAGGACGCCGTATCTATACAACTTCAAGCAAAATTCCACGCTCCTTAGGTGGCTACGGAATTACGATCATCTCGACAAGTAGAGGAATAATGACGGATAAAGATGCCCGCAAACAAAATGTTGGCGGCGAAGTTCTTTGTCAAATTTGGTAAGGATTCTATGTCACGGATTGGAAAAAAAGCTATTGCATTACCAGCTGGTGTCTCAGTTACTGTTACTGATCAAGAAGTGACAGTAAAAGGAACAAAAGGCGAGTTAAAAGTTCTGGTTTTAGCAGGAATTTCCGTGGCAGTGGTTGATAATGTGCTTTCTGTCACTCGTCACAATGAAGAACGACAGACTCGAGCATTTCACGGTTTGATTCGAAGTTTGATAGAGAATGCAGTCCTTGGTGTTCAAGAAGGCTACCGTAAAACTTTAAAGTTAGTTGGAACGGGATATCGCGTTGCGGTTAAAGGTCAAGGTTTAACGCTTTCGCTGGGCTTTTCTCATCCAGTTGAGATTGATGCTGTCTCAGGGGTTAAGTTTACGATTGAAGGCAACGATACTATTCATATCGACGGTATTGATAAACAATTAATTGGACAAGTTGCGGCCAACATTCGTAAGATTCGTCCACCAGAGCCTTACAAAGGTAAAGGTGTGCGTTACTCTGATGAAGTCGTCCGCCGTAAAGCAGGAAAGACTGCAAGTAAGTAAAGCGAACCATAATTATGAAAGTTAACCACTCCCTTACATCTGCAGATAAACGGAAACTTCGGGTCCGTTCTAAAGTTCGTGGAACTGCTGAACGTCCTCGCTTACACGTCTTCCGTTCAAACATTGCTACCTACTTACAAGTCATTGATGACGTGGCTGGAAAAACCTTAGCTGCTGCAGCCAGCGTTGAACTCAACGTTAAAAAAGGTACCACTAAGACCCAAAGAGCTGAGGCAGCCGCTCTTGAATTAGCAGCAAAATTAAAAAAAGTCAAAGTCAGTCGATTAGTATTTGATCGAGGAAGTTACAAATATCATGGTCGCGTAAAAGCTGTCGCTGAAACGATGCGCGCACAAGGATTTGAGTTATAAACTATGACTGAAGCACCTCGCCGTTCTAAATCTAGTTACGTCGCTCCTGAAAAAGAAGCGAAAGAGTTTGAAGAAAAAGTCATCTCAGTTTCTCGTGTCTCTAAAAAGACAAAAGGTGGAAATAAGATGGGCTTCTCCATTTTAATGGTTGTGGGAGACCGCAAAGGTCGAGTGGGTGTCGGTTTGGGTAAATCCAAAGACGTCCAATCAGCTATTAAAAAAGGCGTTAAAAAAGCCAAGAAAAAAATGATTACGGTGCCATTAGATGGAACAACGATTCCATTTGCAATTACTACTAAACTTGGTGCAGGCCGGGTGATGTTAAAGCCAGCTCCCAAAGGTTCTGGAGTTATTGCCGGTGGACCAGTCCGTGCCGTCGTGGAAGCCGCTGGGATTCGCGACATTTCAAGTAAAATTTTAGGTTCGAGTAATCAATCAGTAAGTGTGTACGCCACATTTGAAGCCTTGAAACAAATTCAACAGATTGTGTCTTTAAAAGGAATCAAGTTAAAATCAATTGCTGAGACAGAGCGTGAAGAAGCAAAGAAACTGCGTGAGCTGAGCGAGAAAGCTGCGGAGAAGTCTGATACGCACGCTGAGCAACAAAAAGTTCAAGCACAGGCAGCAAAGTCAATCGAAAAAAAACCAATGGCAAAAAAAATCATTGGTAAGCCAGCAGTCAAAACACAGAGTAAGCCTGAAGCAAAGAAATAACGTTTATGTCAATGTTGAACAACCTTAAAAAAATCACTCAAAAATCAGCCAAAAGAATTGGTCGTGGTTACGGCAGTGGTAAAGGTGGTCACACTGTTGGTCGTGGAACCAAAGGCCAACGTGCCCGCAAAAGTGGCCAAGCGCCAGCTTGGTTTGAAGGTGGTCAATTACCTTTGATTAAACGCCTGCCAATGACTCGGGGTAAAAGTAAGTTTAACGTTTTACGACCTACTGCAACTGTTTCATTACGCTCACTTAACAGCATGACAGCAGAAGTCATTACTTTAGATACTTTAAAGTTGGAAAAAGTAATTGATCCTCGCTTCACTAAAGCTAAAATTGTTGCAAATGGCAAAATTGAGCGTAAAGTGAAAGTCCAAGGATTACCGGTCTCTGCTGGCGCAGCCGCTTTGATTACCAAAGCTGGTGGTTCAGTTGAGCCTGCTACTGCATGAACCAACTCGCGACCACACTCCAGCGAATTTTAAGTAACGCTGATGTAAAAAAGAAGCTGTTCTTTACGGCAGCCGTATTTCTAGTTTTTAGATTTTTAGCTCATGTTCCAGTTCCTGGTGTTGAAGTAGCACAAATTAAAAATTTGTTCGCTGGTAATCAATTCTTGAGCGTCCTGAACATTTTCTCGGGCGGCACGTTGTCAAACTTCTCGGTTATGGCTGTTGGTATTAACCCGTACATTACAGCTTCGATTATTTTACAACTCGCTGGAATGGTTTTTCCTGCCCTAAAAGAGCTTCAAAAAGAAGGCGAGTCGGGGCGAGAAAAAATTAACCAGTATACTCGGTTACTCGCAGTTCCAATTGGTGTCGTCCAAAGTATTTCTGTCTTGGCGCTGCTTCGCTCTCAAGGCTTATTAAGTCAACGTGACCCACTGACATTTATTGTGATGATTTTTACCTTGATTGCCGGCTCGATGATCTTAATGTGGCTTGGTGAACTCGTGACTAACTATGGAATCGGGAACGGTATCTCAATGGTGCTGTTTGCTGGAATCGTTGGTCAGTTACCAGTCGCGTTTGCTCAAGTTGCTTCGGTCACCTCCGCGCAAGACTTTTTGAAAGTAGGTATCTTTGTTGGTCTTTTCCTAGGGGTAATTATGCTGATGGTGTTCATGAATGAGTCGGTGCGTAAAGTCCAGATTCAGTATGCTCGGCGAACCCGCGGTGATAAAAGTTATGGTGGGCAAGTCACTCATTTTCCAATTAAGATTAACGTCGCTGGAGTACTCCCCATTATCTTTGCGGTATCGTTAATGTTGGCACCTTCAGTAATAGGTCGTTTCCTAGCTGGTCAAGCTAATCTTAACTTGTCGCGATTTGGCCAACAGCTGACCACTTGGTTTGCGCCAACATCTCCAGTGTACATGATCACGTATTTTTTAATCGTCTTTATCTTTACCTACTTCTCAGCTTTAATTTTTTTCAATACTGAGGAAATTTCAGATGATTTGAAGAAAAGTGGGGCGTTTGTGCCAGGAATTCGGCCGGGTGGTCCTACTAAAACCTTTTTAGACTTTGTAGTGACGCGAATTACTTTTGTTGGAGCACTTTTCCTTGGTTTTATCGCAGTACTTCCTTCTATAGCGCAAGCATTTACCGGTGTTCAATCACTTGCGATTGGGGGAACAAGTATGCTCATTGTGGTGTCTGTTGTTCTAGAAACTGCCAAGCAAGTTGAAGGTATGCTCGTAGGCGAAAATTACGACCGTTTCATTTAATATTAAGGACAAAGAAAGATCATCATGAAAATTGTGCTGATTGGTATTCAGGGGGCAGGCAAATCCACTCAAGGAAACATGCTCGCTGAAAAACTTGAAGTTCCGTATCTTTCTTCAGGTCATATTTTCCGTGAAATGTCAAAAGACAAGTCTCCTTTGGGACGGACTCTTAAAGAGACGCTTAACTCTGGAATATTAGTTCCTGATAACTTGACTCTTGAAATTATTACTGCCTACTTGAAAAAACCAGAGTATTCAAGCGGCTACATTCTTGATGGTTTTCCACGCACCGTCCCTCAAGCAAAAGCCTTCCAAGGTCATGTCGAAAAAGTCATTTTTATCGACGTCTCAGACAAAGAAGCATTATGGCGGATCTCAGGTCGTATTTCTGATCGTCAAGATGAAACGTTACAAGCTATCCGTAAAAGAATTGAGCTTTTTCACGAACTTACAGAGCCAGTGATTGAGTACTATCGCGATCGTGGCATGTTGCATCGTATTAATGGTGAAAACGACGTTGACCAAGTCTTTGCAGATATCATCACAGCAATCAAATAATTTACATGGACTCACAGCTGCAACATAAAGCAAACAGTATGCGTCAAGGTGGGCGGAAACTTGCCGTTGTGCGGCGAAAGCTGACCGAGTTTGCTCAGGTTGGTGTCAACTTTTTAGATATCGACCAGTACGCATTTGAGCTCATTAAAGCAGAAGATGCTCAGGCTAACTTTGCGATGGTTCCGGGATATCACTGGGCGACGTGTATTATGAAAAACGATGAGGTCTGTCACGGAATCCCTCAAAAACAAAAAGTGATTGCAGCGGGAGACTTAATCAAAATTGATGTTGGGTTACTGTACGACGGTTTCCACGTTGATACGACAACTTCATTTTTTCGCGGTCAAGTCAGCCATGAGAAGCAGCAGTTTATTGAGATTGGCCAACACTCGCTTGATCGAGCAATTGCGCAAGCTTACCCTGGAAATAGTGTATACGATATTTCTTTTCAAATGGAAAAAGTTTTAACTCGGCATCACCTTGGAGCTGTCTATCAGCTGACCGGCCATGGAGTCGGTAAAAAATTACATGATGACCCCGCAGTTCCATGTGCGGCTCAAAAAAGTGATAAGAAACAGCTGCTTTATGAAGGCCAAACTCTAGCCATCGAAGTTATGTATACCCAAGGCAAACCTGACCTCAAGCTTGATCAAGATGGCTGGACCTATCGAACTATAGATGGAGCCCTTGGTGGAATGATTGAAGAGACGGTGTTAGTTACGGCCCAAGGACCTGAAATTTTAACAAAGGAATAAGACCTATAAGCTAGATTTATCGAGCTTTTTTTGATATACTTCACAAACTATGGGAAAAGTCCAAGATCACAAACGAGCAGTTAAATCCAAACGTCAATCCGACTCCGGTCCTGGCGCTGATAAACGTGATGATGCTTTTGAAATTGAAGGTGTAGTGGAAGAGTGTTTACCAAACACAATGTTTCGTGTCCAAGTTACTTCTTCGGCAGCTCCTCAATTAGTCGGCCAACTGCTCCTGGGCACATTAGCTGGAAAGATGCGCTTGTTCCGGATTCGTGTTTTGCCTGGTGACTTGGTCAAGGGTTATGTCTCTAAATATGACCTCAAAAAGTGTAAAATAACGTATAGATCAGTCCAAAAAGCTTTGCAGTAAAACTCAGGCTTTTCAAATACTCGAGAGTAAGGTATATTTCACCTCTGTCTCGTCAGTGGGCGAGTAGGGAAACATTATGAAAGTACGCACGTCAGTAAGAAAAATGTGTAGAACATGTAAGCATATTCGCCGTAAAGGTGTCTTGTTTGTCATCTGTCCTACCAACCCGAAGCACAAACAACGACAAGGATAACCTTATGCCACGGATTGCCGGTATTGATATTCCAGATGAAAAAAAAGTACGTATCTCGTTGAGATATGTCTTTGGGATTGGTCCTAAGTTAGCTGAAGAAGCACTTAAGGAAGCTCAGATTAATCCTGACAAACGTGCCAAGGAGCTGACTGGTGAAGAAATTAATAGAATTTCTCGAGTGCTCGAAAAGTATAATGTTGAAGGAAATCTTCGACGTTTAATTCGTGACAACATTGATCGTTTGAAACGGATTGGTTCTTACCGTGGTTTACGCCACAAAGCAAGTTTACCAAGCCGTGGACAACGTACCCGTTCAAATGCTCGTACTCGCCGCAGTCGCAAGCGTGTGGCAGTTGGTGCAATTAGTAAAGATATGGCAACTAAGCTGGAGTCAGCAAAGAAGACCAAATAACCGACTATGAGTCCTACGCCAAAAACATCACCAAACAAAATTACTCGTGCTATCCCACGCGGTCGCATCTATGTGACTGCTACTTTTAATAACACGATTGTAAGTATTACCGACGAAAAAGGGAACGTTGTCTGCTGGGCATCAACTGGTGGAGCCGGATTTTCTGGCTCACGCAAGTCAAGTCCTTATGCAGCAACGGTGACCGTTGAAAACGCAGTCAATAAAGCAAAAGCATATGGGATGAACGAGATGGAGCTGTTCCTTAAAGGTCCAGGTCCAGGTCGTGATGCTGCACTGCGTGTGTTGCGCGCACAACGCATTCATGTCTCGATTATCGCTGATATGACTCCAGTTCCACATAACGGTACAAAGCCACGCAAACAGAAACACAACAGGTAATCAAGTATGTCACGTTACACAGGCTCAAAAAATAAACTTTCTCGCCGTATCGGTGAAGATCTGGGACTGAAAACAAACTCAGTCAAAGTCGCGCGCGTTATCGTTGCTCGACCTGGTCAACATGGTGCAAAAAATAAGCGCAAGCTTTCAGACTATGGCGTTCAATTAAAAGAGAAACAAAAAGTGAAGTACATTTACGGTATTAGTGAAAAACAGCTGCATCGCCTTTATGAGTTGGCGACCAAAAACCCAACCGCAACTGGCGCAGCTCTGTTGAACTTGCTCGAGCGTAGATTAGATAATGTCGTTTACCGTTTAGGTTGGGCAACCACTCGCGCAGCAGCTCGTCAGATGGTCTCTCATAATCACATCTTGGTTAATGGTAAAAAAATGAATATCGCTTCATACACTGTAGATGTTAACGACGTGATGTCTGTAAAGTCTAACTTCGTAGACAGTCCAGCAGTTGCTGCAAACTTAAAAGAAGAAGCAAAGCAGCTTCCAGCTTGGTTAGAGCGCAAAGGCGCAGCTGGTAAAGTACTCCGATATGCAGAGCGATCAGAGATTCGCGAAGCTGTCGAAGAGCAGTTAATAGTCGAGTATTATAGTAGATAAGGATCTAGTAACGGAGCCAAGCAAAAGCGAAGCGAAGAAACAAGGAAACTATATGAACCAACAATTTGATCAATACCCAGCGATGAACCCAACTTTCACTGTAATTGAAAAAAGTCGCCAAGGAAATATTTCCACTTTGGTGATTGAACCTTTAGAGCAAGGTTATGGCCACACGATTGGGAACTCCCTCCGTCGCGTCATGCTCAGTTCTTTACCTGGATACGCTATTACTAAAGTCAAGATTGCTGGTATTGACCATCAATTTTCCACTTTAGAAGGTTTAAAAGAAGATATTGTCGAGATGATCTTGAACTTAAAAGAAGTTCGGGTCAGATCAGGCATGAGTACTCCAGGTACGATGCATATTGATCTCAAGGGCGCCAAAGAAGTCACTGCCGCGCATATTGAGTGTGATGGTGACCTGGAAGTGGTGAATACCGATCTCTACCTCTGTACTTTAGCTGAAGGAAAAACTTTAAAAGTTGAGATGACCGTTGAGCCAGGCGTTGGTTACTCGATGGCAACTGATCGGAAAGACGTGATGATTGGTGAGATTCCAGTCGACGCTTTATTCTCTCCAGTTGTCAAAATGTCTTATCACGTTGAGTCAACACGTGTCGGTCGCCGCACAGACTACGATAGGATTTCTCTGGAAGTTCAGACAAATGGGACTGTTGAGCCAATGGAAGCACTTCAACAAGCTTCAAAAATCTTAACTCGTCAATTTAGTCAACTTTTTAACCCTGTTACTGAAGCACAAGCCAAAGAAGAGTCTCACTTGAGTCCAGAAGAAGCAGAAGTCTTACGTTTAACAGTTGAAGAGCTTGATCTACCAACGCGGATCGCTAACGCGTTACGTAAAGGTGGATTCAAGACTGTGGGAGATCTGACAAGTGCGCCTCGAGATGTGATTGCCAAAGTCAAAAATTTGGGTGGCAAGAGTGTTGAGCTTATTGAAGAAGCCCTTCAAAAAAAGGCTGTCACCTTAGGATAACTATGAGACATAGAATTGCTGATAAAAAATTTAATCGTAGCTCAAATGAACGCAAAGCTCTGTTTACAGGTTTGTTGCGCAACTTAACTGAGCGTGGTGAGATCGTAACGACTTTAGCCAAAGCAAAAGCAGTGAAACGTTTAGCAGACCGAGTCGTTTCTCAAGCAAAGAAAAACACTGTCGCCTCACGCAGACTGCTGCATCGTCGTTTTGGGAAACGTGACGTCGTCAGTACATTAGTTGAGCAAGTTGCCCCAGCGATGAGTGATCGTACTTCAGGATACGTGACGGTGGTCGCAATTGGAGCTCGCCGTGGAGATAACACGGCAATGGCGAAGTTAGCATTTGTCACACAGCCAGAAAAAGTTGGGACACTCAAGAGTAATCGTAAGAGTGAAGAGAAGAAAGTAGTTAAGAAACAAGTCAAGAAAACTCAGTTAACTCCGGCTGTGGCGGCACCTGTGGCAAAGTCAATTATGCCAACAGCTCAAAAAGAGATGACGTCCAAGCCAAAGACGACTCGCACGAAGAAAGTGGTCTAGCCTTTATGAAAACGTACATGCAGAAAACAGCCGAAGTAAAGCACAACTGGCACTTAGTGAATGCTCAAGCGAGAGTGCTCGGTCAGGTAGCAACTGAGATCGCTCAAATGTTAACTGGGAAGTTAAAACCAACATACACTCCCCACATTGATGATGGTGACTTTGTAGTTGTGATCAATGCGAAAGAAGTTGTAGTGACTGGAAACAAGCCTGGCAAAAAGATGTACTATAATCACTCGCTGCAACCAGGCGGCATTCGTGGCGCTTCTTTTGAAGAGTTGATTGTAAAGAATCCTGCTGAGATTATTGAGCGAGCTGTCCATAACATGTTACCAAAAAACAAACTTCGGGCAGATCGTATGGCTCGTTTGAAAGTGTATGCTGGTGTGGAACATAAACACCACTCACAATTAGGGAGTAACTAAAAAATCGCTATGGCAAATAAAATTAAGAAAAAAACCGCTGTCCAAAAAGTTGTTAAAAAAATTAAGCCAGTTGTTCAGGCACATGCTGAGAGTAGTAATCATCCAGCAAGTAACGTCACTCTTCCTAAAGGTGAGTATGTGACTGCTGTTGGTCGTCGTAAAACAGCTACAGCTCGAGTTCGGATCTATAAAGAAGCAGGTGACTTTATTGTTAACAATAAAGTTGTCGGCGAGTACTTTGCCAACATTGTTCATGCCCCAACAATTTATACTCAACCATTTATCTTGACAGATACTCAAGGTAAGTACGCAGTCACAGTTAAAGTAAATGGCTCTGGAACAAATGCTCAAATTGAAGCGGTTGTTCACGGCATTACGCGAGCCTTAATCAAATTAAATCCTGATTTTCACATTTTACTCAAGCGAGAAGGTCTTCTTACTCGAGATGATCGTATGAAAGAAACCCGTAAAATTGGAACTGGTGGTAAGGCGCGCCGCGCTAAACAGTCTCCAAAACGTTAAATTTGTTTTCAAAGGTATAGATTACTCTGGTGTAGAAGTTTTCTTTTGTGAAATGAAGAGTTCGCGGATAATTGCCTCGATGTTTGGCTCCTCAATATTAACGTCCACAATTGGCAGATTGCCGAGTAGATCGGCTGCGCGTTTAGCGGCTTCAACTCGTGGGACTAAAATGGTGGCTTGGGGGAATGTGTAGTCCTTGACTGTGCCAAACTTCTGCAGTTTGGCCAAACTGACCCGTTCACTCAAGGTAAAGGTCAAAATTTTACTTCGAGCAAACCGATTAATAATCTCATCAAGCTCACCATCAAAGATCTTTTGACCGTGATCAATTACGATGGCTCTTTTACACAGTTCTTTGACGTCACCCATATAGTGACTTGTTAAGATAATCGTCGCCTGAAATTCTTGATTGTAGGCCTTAATAAAATCTCTGAGCACTTTTTGCATTACCACATCCAGGCCGATAGTTGGCTCGTCCAAGAAAAGGACCTTTGGACTATGGAGTAAAGCGGCGATCAGCTCACACTTCATGCGTTGGCCAAGCGAAAGTTTGCGAACTTGGACGTTAATCACGTCGCGGACATTCAGCAGATCCATTAAAGCATTCAAAGTTTTTCTAAACTGCTCCTCAGGAACTTCGTAAATGGCCTGGTTGAGTAGGAAGCTTTCCATAGCAGGTAAGTCCCACCAGAGTTGGTTTTTTTGGCCCATGACTAAAGCAAACTGTTTTTGAAATGCAGGCTGTCTATCCCAAGGGTTATACCCTAAAACTTGAACGTCTCCAGCGTTGGGATATAAAAGACCGGAGAGCACTTTTAAGGTTGTAGTTTTTCCCGCCCCATTCTGACCGATAAATCCTACAATCTCACCTTGGTGAATATCAAAAGAAATATCATCCACTGCTTTAACTTCTTGATATTGGCGATTCCATAAGGAGTGAAGAGAGCCAAGCAGACCTGGTTGTTTGCGATACACTTTAAAGTATTTCTTCAAGTGATGAACAGAGATGACGGGTTGTGTAGTCATAGTTTCCTTTTAATTTCCAACTGCCGAGTACTTTTTAATTGATAGATAAAAGAACCAGCGAGAAAACGCGAACAGCAGCAAGGTAAATACGGCAAAGTAAAGTAACCACGGAGTAGATGCTCGCCCGAGCAGTACTTCACTAGGGAGCGTACATATCAGCCCAAATGGGATAAAGACAGTAAAAAAAGTTGAGGAAAATCCAGTAAAAACTTGTCTGGGTACTTGCCATAAGCGGCGAGTGGCTGGAATGACCTCATTAATGTTTTCTAGGCGTTCCACCCAAAAGGAGAGTGTTGCGATCACAAACCATAAGCTATAGATGAACATCAAGGCTAAGCTAAAAAAGATCAGGAAAATTCCTATGTGCACAATGTCGGGATGAAGCTGAGCTCGAGAAATACTGATAAAAAGGATGATCAACCCAATAAAAAAACGAGGAAGATTGGTATAACTATTTTCCTGAACAGAGATTAAATATTGCGTGTCGATAGGTTTGGTCATCAAGATTGAAAGTTGGCCACTAAAAATTGCTGAGACGTACTCCTGCATCGTATGGTAAAAAAATGACCAGGTAAACGCGTCGAGCATCGTAAACACTGAGATTAAAATATACACCTCGGCGTTTGTCCAGCCACCAAGTGTTCCTTTTGCCCCAACCAGTAGCTCAAAGAAAAAATAGTTAAAAAGCGTCCAGATGAATGAGACAAATGCCCAGAAAAAGAAGTTGCTACGATACTCCATTAGCATCATCGCCCGAATAGCGCGAAACTTCCAAAACAGTAACCAGTATTTTTTGAAGGTATGCCACATCTTTGTTCTACTATCCGCCTGCTGAGCTATATTTTTTGACTGCTTTTCCCCATAACCACTTTTGAAAAAGATATAAAAACATCAGGAAACCACCAAGATAAGCAACGTCAAAAAGTTGTATTGACTGGTGACTCTGCAGAATGCCAATTGGCACTGCATACATATATTTGAGTGGCAGCGCGTTGACTACATGCTGCAACCAACTGGGCATCAGCGGCAGCGGAATCATGTATCCACTCAATAAAGTAATCGTAATCCACTTAAAGTGCTCGAGTCCTTCTGCACCTTCAAACCAAAAGCTTAGTAGTACGGCGATCATTGCCAAACTGAACTCGATCATATATCCAGCACCCAGAAAAAACAGAAAAAGAAAGAAACTCCCTAAACTCACTGTGGGCAGATTGATCTTAAAAAAATACATGCATCCTAGGTACATCAGCAACGTTAACGGTACAATTAAACACATATAGAACAGCCGATTTCCAATATCGGCGAAGAAAATTTGTAAGGGATAGGCTATCGGTTTAGTCAAGTAGTGGTCGATTTTGCCCTCACGGATTTCGCGTGAGCGCCAACTTTCAAAATGACTGGCGGTAATGCTGTTAATAATTGTTGCTAGGAGAAAATACTGGATCACCTGAGTCATCTGCAGACCACGAATCTCAATACTGCCACGAAAAATACTGAGCCAAATTGAAATTAAAATTAGAGTATTGAAAAGGGTAATTGCGATCCACACGAGCAGCTCGGTACGATACTCGAGAGCTTTAATAAACCATAACTTGATGAGAGCGAGCGAGCGCATGCTCCACAGTCTAACAGGTGAGAGATCTTTACCAAACCGTACGTTTCAGCGGCTTGCCAACGCGGAAGTTGACAACTTTATGACTTTTAATTACCTGACGTTGATCTTCTTTACCAAATGGGACAACTTGTTTATCTTTGACTTTGCCCAAGTAAAATGTACCGAAGCCAGAAATCACAACTTTGTCGCCTTTTTTCAAACAGCGAATCATTTCGTCGAAGATGGTCTCGACGGCTTCTTCAGAAGCTTTCTTGGTTAAATGTGCTTTTTTAGCAATGATGCCAATGAGTTGGGATTTTGTCATCTTACTCCTCTCGGTATGTAAATGCGCTTCATATTCAGTATTGGGAATGCTATCACATCAATCCATTTTTGCCAAATCTAGTTCCGCAGTCTTAAATATAACCGTAAATCCGTAAAAAGGCTATGCTCGCCCCAATCATATCAAACCCAACATCTATCGGACTCGGCGTTCGCTTGGGTGTAAATATTTGATGGATCTCATCAGATGACGCATAGAGAAAAGTTAGAATGAACGGAGCATACCAGTTTGTTTTTATGCTTTTATTGTCCATATTAACTGCCCGATGCAGCAGAAAGTAAAAGCCTGCATATACAGTCATGTGTGAAAGCTTTTTGAATATGTAATCAGCCATTCCTACGTCAAAACCTGGCAGGTTACTTTGTGACGACAGTAAGTAAATCAGACCCCCCCACATCATGACAGGTAAGTAAGCTTTACAGAATTTCCAGAGTCTTGTTAACACGTTGTTCAGTATACCATTCATAGCATCCATAACACCCACATCCAACCATCGCCAGTGAGATGGTTAGCAAGATTGTTCTCGTCGAAGATGGAATGGCAAAGTCGCTTTCTGTGGCTGAAGCTGAGTTTTCTGAGTTTGACTGTTTTGAAGGGAAAGCTGAGGAAGGTAAGCTGCTGGCTGTAATCTGTGCAGCAGGTGTGGCAACCTCTGTCCGGGCTGAGGTTAAGATTGGCGACGAGCTCTCACCCAGAATATCTGGAGCTGAGGAAACCTGCATAGCTAGGCTGTTTTGATCTAGAAAATTTTGGAGAAGTGGCAACGCGGGTTCTTGAGTAGTTGGAGAGGATGAGGTAAGCAGCGGCTCAACACTGCTCATGGTAGAGCTAGTCGGCTGTGGCGTCGGGCTAGGTAAAGTCGAGGTAAAAATATTTGCAGTTCCTTTTGTAACGGTTCCGGTTTGCACCCAACCTTGTGTGGTATAAATTGTGCTTTGATTTTGGAGACATGCGCCGAGCTCAATATGCAGAAGCTCAGTTCCAGTCTGGTCAATTAAAGAGAAACTATCGCCATCGTTATTCAAAAGAGCTGAGCTCAGTTCAACTACACCATAACTTTGTGGAGAAAGGGTACTGTCAAAAGTCCTAGTATTACTTGAGCTATCTTTTACTTTCCAACCGCGCAGAGTTACTGTGACTGAGTTGGGATTGTAAAGCTCAAACCATTCGGGATGACCAGTTTCAGCGCAGCCAACTATTTCTGAAAGCTCGAGCGGCTGAGACAGGAGAATCGGAGATGGAGAAGGAGATGAGACTGGTAATGGACTGGGTGAAGAAAATATTATTGGTGAAGGAAGTGGAGAAACAACTGGAGAAGGTTGGGGTGTGGCAGAAGGACTTGCAGACGGGGTAACCGTTGGAGTTGGCAAAATACTTGGTGAAGTTTGAGGTGCCGGAGAAGGAATCATTGAAGGATCGGGTGATGACAGCATGTTTTCAGCACCTTTAGTAGGTAGTGCGAGGATAAAAGTATTTTTGTCGGCAGATACTCTTGACCAACTTTGTTGAGCTGAGCTTGACGTATACTGAAAGAAATCTGCTCGAGAAAGATCTGGTCGACGGAGTAGAACTTGATCTCCTGTATTATTGAGTCGATTTTTTACCTCAAAAACAAACAGTCCAAAGGGATCAACGCTTGCTTGAGAAAAAACTGGAATAGGTGTAACTGCTCCGGAATCATCTTCAACTTTCCAACCTGAGAGAGACACAGACTGATTGGTCAAATTTTTTAGCTCCACCCATTCATTCCCTTGAGTTGGAGCCGGCATGACTTCGTTAATAATGACTTGGGCAAATGCAATTCTCGCGCAACAGAAGCTCAACAAAACAAAGAGCGTAAGTTCTGTAATAAGTTTTAGGATAACTTGTAGCTGTTTCATGCCGCAAGTTTAGGTGAATAAGATGACACGAAGTGTAGAGTGAATAGTGCTTAAGCTGGTTTATTTTGAGTCTAAGTTTCCAGTAAATACTCTTTTTAGTTTGACTTTATGTTCAAGTTTTTTATCACTATATTTTTGTATGTTTCCTCGACTTTGAATAACTCTTAAAAACAAAAATATTCCACAGCTAATGAAGAGAATAAAGCCACTAAAGACGAGTAGAATTGGCCAATATATAATCAGCAGTTGATCATCACCTTTAGGTATAAACCAACCATTTGCCCAGCCGTTATAAACTACATGTGAATTTTTCTCTCCTATTCTTGATAAGGATAGGGCAATCCAACCCCGATCATAAGATTGTGGCAAAATAATAAGGCCTTTTTCTGATGAAACACTCACTTTTGCCAAGTAAAATGTTGTTCCTAATTTTTGATAAGAATGGATCTGGCTGTCAAAACTTTGCCCATTTACAGTTCCTTCTTGGCGTATTGAAGTGAGCCAATTTAAAGGTAGTGGGTAAAAGATAGAGTCAGTTAGAGTTGTTTGATCTACTTCTCGAGAAAAAGTTTCCATGTTTAGCACAAGTTCAAATACATCATGCGTCAAATTGTAAATGGTAAATGAGGGGTAGATAGGAATTGTTAAGTCAAAGTCGTTAGTTCTGGTTGTAGTATCAATATCAAAGTGTTTAGTGAAAGGGTTGAGTAAATAAATCCGACTACCCACACCAGACATGACTTTTCCCTTGATTCTATAAATATACTGTTGTCGCTGATCAATTTCAGGGATAAAAAATGTTTCGCAGCCGATCGCTTTTCCAGAAATTTTATACTCAGGATCATGTTGATTTTGATTTTTCTCAACAGCTCCAACCGCTGGATCTTTGCAGTTTTTAATTCCACTTGATCTTGGTTTCGTAACATCCAGTAGATCAATTCCAAAATATGGAGCAGAAAATGCAAAAATTACTTTTTGATTTTGGACCTGAGTGGTGCTAACTTTATCAAGTTGTTGTTGAAAATCTGAAAGAGTTTGATCAACTGAAGCTTGAACTGAGTCCATTTGTTTATAGACATTTATTTGTATTCCTTTCCAAGGTTCTGTTCTAGTTGTCTCATATGATTGAAGTTTGATCCGATATTTGCCATCTTTAACCATTAAAAAATGTGTTTTGATAACAATCATATTATTGGCATCAGCTAGCTCATTACTAGAGACAGTGTTCAGACAATTCTGGGGTTCTTGCACTGAATAAATACAAATTTTAGGAACTTCCTCACCATGGTTCTCAACCTCACCTTTGATTGTTAAAAGTGAAGTTGAAGTGGGGTCTAGTGTTGGAGATTCCCATGTCAGATCGCGACATAAAGAAGTTTTATTTCCGGTTGATTGATCGCAACCATAAGAAGATGGAATTTGTTCTTTTTGTAAAGAGAGTTCAGATATATTTTTGAATAACTTTAAATTAAGAGAACCCCTAGTGGGCAGAGTTAAAAGTGCATGACGCTTTTTCTCGTCATTAACGTCAATAAGGCTGTCGTTAAATAGTACTACTTTAGAAGAAGAGCTTTGATCATTGTGAAGTTGAATAACTGCTTTATTTTGATAGATAACATCTTGATTAACTTTAATTGAAGGTAAATTAAAGTAGAGTGAGATAATTGGAGAATTGTCACTCGACTTTTCTCCGACAAGAGCAGCATTAATGACCTGTTGAAGCTCTTTGTATTTAGGAAAGTGGAGTGTTTTCCCTTGTACTGGTTGAATTGGGAATTCAAGTTGGTCATTGTGGAGATACTCAACGTTATGTAGCTCATCATTTTGAAGAGAAGAAAAGGGGTAAAGTACTTCTGGTTTGTCTGATTGAATATAGTCACCAAGGTCGAGATACGCTTGGTCACGACCAGTATATGTCGAGGAGTAATCAGTAGAAAGCAAACTTACTTTTTTAGGAGTAGATAATTCAAGTGTTTTATTGTGAGTATTTAGACCATAAAGTTCCACATCACCAAACTTTTTAATCAATGTCGAGAACTGACTCATTGACAGAAAGTCATTAATTTCTTTGGCAAAAATATTTTCTTCGTAACCACCAGGGTGAAAAATAGACTTATCGTAGAAAATCACAGATGCCTGGTACTTTTCAAATGTTTTGGCTAGTGCGGGGTAATCTCGACTATAGAGAGCTCGGCTCATCTGGAGATACATTGTCTCGTTATACTTACTCCAAGGGTCAAATGATCGATCAACAAGCGGTTGGGTAACAGCTTGCCAAATAAAGCCAGATCCACGATGGCCCCAGTTATTAATTCCAGTCGTCCAGCCCCACAACGAATGAATTGGAAAAGTGACTAGACGTGATGTTTGTAAATTTTTGTCAAGATAAGCAAATAAGTCGGTGTAACTTTCTGGTAAATTTACTTTGAGTGCAGAGTAGAAGAAGTTTCCCGCAAAGGCAGGATAAGAGATAGCAATAATTGCGAATGTATAGAAAGTAACAACAGCTCCAGCTAAAATTTTCCAGAAAGTAGCGAATTGAGTTCTGCATAACAACACTGTCCAAAAAACACCAAACATTAGACTCAAGAAACAAACATACAAGATCGAAAATTTGGTAAATGTGAACCGGAAAATTTGATAGAACAACGGTGACGCATCGCGGAGGGTGGCACTGACTCCTTTCAGAATTGGAATGTCAGTTCCCAGCATTGAGATGGCGAATAACCAAACGAGCAGATATGGCAACAGTTTCCATTTACGATAGAAGATCATGATCCCTACAGAGACAAAGACGCCCAAAACACTACAGACTGATAAGCTGATCGCAATAAGTTGGTACCAAGGTTGTTTATAGAGCTCGACCCAATCTTTCATGATCGACTCAAACTGCTGATCTGGAATTGACCAATCGCGATAGTCCAGTTGAAATCCACCAAAACTCATTACTCCACCCACATTTCCCCAGGCCAAGTTTCTATAAAACGTGCCGTCTGTGCCGAGGCGATTTTGTTTGGAGTTACTAATTTCTGCAGATTTGTAGATCGTGGAGTAAACGTACGGCACTCCCCAAAATGCGTGAGCACAAAATAAAACAAATCCTGCTGCAAACGCAACTTTGAAGTTTTTCTTGGGTTGTTGAACCCAGGACCAAAACAAAAAGACAGCCATGGTCACAGCGTATGGAATGAAAATTGTTGGGACATGTGCCTGAGCACTTCCCAAAAAGTTAATCAAGAAGATCCACCATAAATTAGCAGCACTCGGCTGTTTAAAGTATCGTCTGAGTGCCAGAATCCCCCATGGAAGGGCGGCAAAATGAACAGAAAATAACTCAAGTGGCGTGACGAACATCTGAATTGTCATCAGGTTCAACATGTAGAGTGTCGCGCCCATCAAACTAATGGCAATGAGTCGACCGCGGAACTGTGACAATGATTTTTTTTGACTGGTCAAAACATCGGGTAAAAGATCATTGAGGAGTAAGAAATAGATACCAATGCCACCCAACAAATGGAGCAGAAGATTGCTGACGTATCTGACCATGTGAATTGGCATGGCAAATGCGAGTATTCGAACAAAAAGCAAGTAACTGAGATTGGCTGTGTGCGCCATTCCATCTAGAGTCCCGAGACCGCGATACTCTTGCCAAATGCCAAAGACAAATCGTTGTAGATTTAGGCCTAAGTTCAGCTCAGGTACCGTGTTATCCCAGCCCAATAAATAGTGACCCGGAACGTAGTTCGTGACAAAGAGAGCAAGCGAGATAAAACAGAGAATACCCAGTGGTAACCACTTGAGTAGCTTTTTTGGCATTGATCCATTGTAGCGAAAATCAGATGTCTTGGGGGGCCATGTTTTCAGTTTCAAGAGACAAAAAAACCCCACCGAAGTGGGGCTTTTATTTTTTAATGAAAGCTTCTCAACACTCAATTCAAGTGAATTTAGAGCTGAGAGGCCTCCCCATCGTAGTTTGTAACCACGAGGGGGAGACACAGGTTTGGCCGTATAAAGTTGTAGAGCGCGCAAGATTGCGCGCTACTTGGTCACCTCGAAGGTGACATTAGCGAGTGGCGTATTGGCGGGGCAGTAGCCAGCGCCCTTAGCGGCATCCCATTTCTGAGCGCCGCAGACGAAGTTGACATGCATACCAGTGCCGACCACCCAGATGGTGTAGTTGCCAGCGGCAACCAAAACCAACTCGGCAGGGGTCAGGGTGATTTTGTCAGCGGTTACGACAAAGAAGTTTCCGTCGGGATAAAACCCAACATTGCTCTTGGTCGTGTTATCCGTGATGGTGATGTTCAAATCAGCGGGCCATGTGCCAGCCGACACGTTTGCAGCGGCGGTAGCGACAGCCGTGCTAACAGCAGCGGGGGCGGCAGAAGTGACGACATTAGAGGTGATTGTAAAACCAACTGAACTGCCGTCGTACTGACCATTTGTAGTTCCACCTTCATTGCATGTCGCTAAAGCCCATGCCTGTCCATGATCAGCGGTCTGAACTGTGAACGTTAATCCGTTGCCGCGTCCCACAATCGTTTGCGGATCGAAGCTGTTGGGATCATTTGCGGGCCACGCCACAGCCGGACCGTCGAACACGCCATCACGATTGGCATCAATTTTCAGCCAACACTCAACGCCATTAAAGGCGTAGGTACCTTCACTGATAGTGAAAGCCAACGAATAAAAATGGCGCTGTGTCGGGACAGGGAAAGCAGCGGGCCAGAGAGACCCGTCTGCACCCCACACGTAGGTCAACAGAGCCGGAGCGCCGTTGTTGGTGAAGCTGTACGGCTTGTCGCTAGCATCCTTTGCAAGGAAGCTGGTCCCCATAAGGGAGTACGGCTTCTGTCCCTGATGGGTCAGAATCCACATGCAGTCCTGCTCGCGGACATCAGAAGTGATTGTCAAGCCTTGCGGCATGAAAGGTGCGCCAGCGGCGGACATCAACCAGTCACAGGTCGGGCGGGTGGACACGTTGCCCTGCGCGTAGGTGGGCATGATGCCAGCCAAAGCCAGCACCAGCAAGGTGAGAAACGAGAGAATCTTGATCTTGGTACGCATGGAACTTCTCCTATAGGAACGTTGAATTGGATTTTTCGCAGCAAGTCGCTGCTAGTTTCAAACTCACCCTGGCACTCTCGACCCGAAAGGTCGACGAGCGGGTGAGCATCACGTACCTAACCACGCAGAACATCAAAAGCCTGCGAAGCTAAGTACGTGATGCATCACCAAGGGAAGATCACTATGGAGATAGCACATGAATACTATCTACAACTTATACATTGGAGAGGTAATCTTCTATCAGGTCTTACGTTCAGTAAATGAACGTAGTCCTGCATCAAAGGGTTCTCCACCTGTGTTAAAGAGCGAGTCTCATGAAGTACATGTAAACACGTACTCACCTGACACTCTCTTGCTGAAGAAAATCTTCAGCGTAGCCCGCACGTCTCGCGACCTGCGGGATAACGCTAACGACTTATTTTGAAGTCTCGATACCTTTTTCTTTCAAACATTGTTTGTAAGAATCAGTGGCTGGTAACTCAGAACGAGTTATCTGGCCATTGGCATCTTTGCTTTCAAAAGAAACGCGTGCGAGTTGGCCACAAGCATCAATAGCTGCGTACTTTATTTCTTGCTCACGAAGTTGAAAATACTTATCTCCAAGAAACAGAGTTCCCGCAACCCCTCCAGCAACACTAATAAAAATTACCAATGTACGAAAAAAATGTGCGATTTCACTCATAGCTTTCATATATACCTTTCTTTTTTTTACTTTATCTCTAACGAAGTTATTTTTAATTTTAAAGAGCTCCGCAAAGTATCAATCATGTGAGTCAAGCGACTCGTGGCAATGTACGCCAACGTGTCGAGAATGTACTCAACACCAAGTTTTGACTCACCGTAAGTGCGATCCACAAAGTGGAATGGCACTTCGGCAACTTTGAATCCAGATTTGATGGTGTTATGTAAAATTCCAATCATGATCAAGTATCCAAAGAACTGTTCTTCAGTAATCTTTGGCTCGATTTTTTCATAGACACGTTTAGTAAAGATGCGAAAACCAGTTGACCAGTCTTGAACCTCAGGATGTCCGAGTCCAAATCTGACCAACGTATTTCCAACACGACTTAGCATCTTGCGATAAAAACCCCAGTCAGCAGGAATGCTGCCGCCAGCGGTGTATCGTGAGCCGATGACCATGTCATAGCCTTGATCAAGCTTGACTAACAGCTCGGGAATCTTATCTGGATCATGAGATAAATCAGCATCAAATTGACCAATTGCATTAGCACCCAAGTGTTGAACTGCATAGTTCATTCCAACCAAGTAGGCTTTGCCTAAACCTTGCTTGTTGGGATTGTGGTACAAGTGAATAGATGTACTTTTCAGCTCGCGAGTACGTGACTGATAGATATGTTTCACTCGTTCAACTTCAGCAGCAGTACCATCAGGGGAGTTGTCGTCAACAATTAAGAACTCCAACTTCCAACCACGTGGTACTTTTTTAACAACATTATCGAAAGCACTGAACAAGCGCTCAATATTTCCGCGTTCGTTGTAGGTAGGGATGACTAAAATAACTTTTTTCATAAATCGATTACGTAGTAGCTAACTCATACTCTGATTTTTTGAACAAGGAGCTAATGATTTTTTGTGGAGAGACCATTCCACGGGCCATTAAGTAGCCAAACAGCAAGACTTTTTCTGGTACGAGTGTGAGTGCAACGACCTGAGCAATTAACACCAACCAAGATGTCAAGGCAGGGGAGTACCCATACTTTGTAACCATGGCACGTCTAATTTTCAACGTATTAAAGAAAGTGCGTTTAATATTGGCTAAAGAGTCGTTCGTATCGTGAACACGATAAAGCACCAACTTTTGAGACAAGTTACTAAACTGTTTTCCCTGTGAAATCATCTGAGAAAAGGTCAAGTAGTCATTATTTGCACTCAGCTCAAGCGTATATAAGTTTTTTTGACTTGGTAATGCAGCTCGACGAATCATTAAGGTAGGGTGGATCATTGGATGAACTTCAAAATACTGTCTATAAATATCTTGATGTTGAGTCGGCACTCTTTTTTGACCAATAAGCTTACCTTGGTCATTAATAATGTTGACAGCACTTCCAAGTACAGCGATGTCAGCATGTTCTTCCATATAATTAACTTGAATTTCAAGTCTATGAGGAAGAGCGACATCATCAGCATCGATGCGAGCAATGTACTTACTTTTTGGATTGGTATGTTGAAAAGCAATGTTGCCAGCACCATCTCCACCACGATTAACGTTTTTCTTTAAGTGAATGACTTTGATTTTTTTAGACTGTTTTACATATTTTTGAATAATTGACCAAGAAGCATCAGTAGAGGCATCGTCCACAATTACTAACTCAAAGTTGCGATAAGTTTGGCGCAGAATGCTTTCAATGGCTTCCGCTACAAAAGACTGGACGTTATAGACAGGCATGATAACGCTCACCAAAGGGGAAAGCTTTTGAGATGCTACTTTTTTATTCATACAGGTACAAACTATATCATTATAACTATACTCTGTCAATGTTATGGGCCTTAATAAAAGAGCAAATGTGCTCGTAAGGGTTTGCTAAGTGCATAATTTCTTTAATCAAAAACCCCCACTTGGAAGTGGGGGTTTAAATTCAATGTTAAACAAATTATTGACGCTTTTTAATCACCAAGAAACCAGCGCCAGCAGAAGTCACTGCTGTTCCGATCAAACCAGCAAGTGTCATACCATCAACACTTGTGTTGACTGGTCTGTGGTACTGAACATAACTGCCATCTGTGCGAACGAAGTACTGGACGCCGTCGACAGTGACTGTTTGTGATTGTTTGCCATTCTGAGTTCCCTCAGCGCTACAAGAAGTACTTTGGCCATATGAACCTGTAGTGGTACAGTTCACTTTAACGGATTGATTCAGTTCTTGATTCTGGTCAACGGTTATTGCGGAGACTGACGTAGTAAAGCTACCGAGCACGAATGCCGATAACACGACGGCAGCTGCCAGTTTAGTTATCTTTTTCATATCTTCCTTCGGTGCTTCGGTAGATTATTTATAGTGAAGCACTCAATACAATATGATGCATTTTAATCCAGTAACGTCACTCTGTCAATAGTTATAGGGATGTAGTTTGCAGCTTAAGGTGACTATTGTCTTTTCTTAATAATTGATGTGCAAGTAATAAGTACTTAAGTCGCTATCCTTGTGGGCAACTTTGACATACCGCAAGTTGCCCCGACCACACTTGATTGCACCTCGGAAAAGGGTACCACTTTTAACAGCTTTGACAGTAGTGTCACCGTTTTTACTCATCATATCGATCCCAGTATGAGGTGCGCCACCATATGATCGACGGACGCGCGCATAGAAAGTCATCCCGTAGCCCTGGTTAATCCGAGCTGCATCATTGAGGGGCCAGCTCCAGTCTCCACTAAAGCCGAATGAACCATCTGGTTGATTACTCCAGACCACTGGAATTGACTTGAGAAAACCAGCTGGATTTTGATGCATATTATTTTTTACAACTTCAAAATGAAGGTGGGTGCCATTTGAGCATGGTGAGGAGCCTGATATGATCGAGGCGATCTGATTACCTTCTTGAACCTCACCAACTTTCTCTTCATTTCCATAACCGGCTACGATCGAAGTAATGGCGCCGCTTTCAGCAAGCGTTCGCTCAAGTTCTTGTTGGTATCTGACCTCATCATTTTTGGTCTGATTAAGTAGAGATTGCTGATCGGCACGTTGTGTGTTCAGCTGGTTTTGTTGGTCTTGAAGTAATTTTCTTTTTTGTTCAACTTCCTGCTGTTTTTTTTCTTTCAATGCTTTTTGTTGATCATAATCAGTTTTTTGATTTTCCGCCTGTTGCATGATCTGAGTCGTATGTGCCTGAGCGAGTTGGAGATATTTATAGCGCGAAAAAAAATGCTGAAGTGAGTGCGAGCTGAAGAAAAGAAAAAAAGGATTGAGGTCACGACGTTTATAGTTGGTATCAACGCGTTGGATAAGTCCCAGCGACATGCGATCAAGTGAAACGTTGAGACCAGAGATACGATTGCCGAGTTGATTAACCTCAGTAACGAGGGTAGCGATCTCAAGTTTGGTTTGGCGAATCTGGAGCTCTTGGACAGCAATCTGACTATTGAAGACACTAATAATGTTTGACAAGGTTTGAGCTTGAGACTGTTTCTCAGAGATCTTAAGCGTTAAACAGACTTGCTTGCTTTTATTGCACGAAAGTTCATCCTGATCAGCACTACATCCACACTCTTCAGCAGAAAGCCGAGATAATTTGCCTAAGTTCAAAAAAACCCCAGCAGACAATAAAAAAATCAGGGCTGATAAAAAAATTTTCAAAGCGAGTGGTGGTGTATTCTGCTTCAGCATAGATTTGTTGACGGCTGATCGTGTGAGTGTGAACATCTTGATGAACCACTGTGTATGACGAAAATTAGTTATTTCTCATCATCCGTTGTGTCGCAAAAGAACTCGCGAGTGCCCCAAGTATAATGCCCACCAGTGAGCCTATTCCTACCTGAACGGCGAGAAACTCCACGGGAAAAGGTAAGAGTGGAACTGTTCCAAGAAAATTCTTTAACCACGGCGTAGCATAAAGAAGTCCAAGATAAGTTGCTCCCCAGCCCAGTAGTGAACCGATCAGTCCATACAGCATCCCTTCATAGATAAATGGAGCACGAATATACCACTTGGAGGCACCAATAATTCTTAAAATTTGAATCGTCCGTCGTCGACTGACGACTTTGAGTCCGGTAACGATCACGATTAAAAGCATTGACGTAAAGCCGAGCAGCACCACGCTGCCAATCCCGATTGCTCGGATTGAGTGTGTCCAGGATTGGAGCTGCTCAATGACGTCTTTTTGATAGACAACCTCGTCAATTCCAGGTGAGCTTTCAAGATCTTTTTTAATTTGTGGTAAAGATCCCACATCTCTGCTGGAAACTTCAATACTGGCAGGCAAGATATCTGCGGTGACTAGTTCAAGGAGCAACGGATCTTGTTTGTTATCTTCTTGATAAATCTGAAGTGCTTTTTCTTTGCTGATAACGGTGACCCCACTCACATATGGCTTCGACTTCATTGTTGACTCAAGCTGGGTGACTTGGGCGGGATCGGCGTTAATTTTATAAAAAGCAGTGATCTGGGGCTTCGTCTCAAAGTACTGCAAGATTTTTTCGGCACTAAATAAAAACACTGAAAAGACATAGCCGACAAAAAAAGTAATCGAGACTAAAAGCAGCACTGCCAAAGTTTGATATGGCGAACGGCGGATGTTGGTAAGTGAGGTGAGAAAGTGGTTCATAGTTCTTCAATAATAATATCAACTGGAGGCTGGTGAGTTGTTTTATTGGTCATAACTGGAACTGGTGCGGATTCTGCTGAGGAGTCAGTGGTTGGTTGAGCTCTACGACCAAATAATGAGAAGTGGAATGACGGAAGTTTAAGTCCAGCTTTTCTGGCTTTGCGAGGTTCTGGCTCTTCATCAAGTATTGGTTTTTCTCTACTTGGCTCTTTTGGAGCTCCCGTAGCGGGTTTGTCTTCAATTAACTGTCCTTTTTCTAGCTTGAGGCGACGATGTCCTAAATGATCAAGTACCGACAGATCATGAGTAGCAAATAAAATAGTTGTTCCAAGCTCATTAATTTTGCTGAACAGTCGAGCAATCATCAGTGTGTTATCGGGATCGAGATTACCGGTAGGCTCATCAGCCAAGATGACGTTAGGCGCAGTCGCCAGTGCTCGAGCAATCCCAACTCGTTGTGACTCGCCACCAGAGAGTTCAGCCGGAAAAAAGTAGGCTTTATCAGTTAACTTTACTAACTCGAGAAGATCAGTAACTCTTTCTTCAATCTCAGCCTGTGGTTTACCAATAATTTGGAGGGCAACAGCAATGTTTTCCCAGACATTGAGCTCAGGAAGGAGCCTGTAATCTTGGTAAACAACGCCAATTTTCCGACGATGGTGATGAACTTTGCCACTTTTCAACTTACTCAATTTTTGACCATCAAACTCAATCTCCCCTGAACTCAGCACGTACTCTTTAGTTAATAACTTGAGTAAGGTCGTTTTCCCGGAGCCAGAGTGGCCAGTTAAAAAAATAAACTCACCTTCTTCAACAGTAAAACTTACCCGATCAACTGAAGGTGGATTATCTCCAAACTGCTTAGTAACTTCCGAAAAAATAATCATTCTGGTTGGACGGCAGAGTTGGTGCCGGTTTTTGCTCCAGCTGGTGGTTGGCCCTTAATATCTAAGACTTTGATTCGGCCAACGTCCATTAGCCAGCCAGCCTTTTGACCTTTCAATGTCTCGCCCCAGACTTCAACATTCATCCCTTGAAACTTATCAAGATCAGTTGAAGAAGAGGTCAAGTAGACTGTTTGACTCGGGCCGCCTTCACGCAGAATATGATGAGATCCTTCACCATCGATTCCACCAATCTCCAGATAACCTTGAGCGGGAGCAGAGTCTTTATAAATACTTTCGTTTTGACTGCCGAACACATCACCGTTATGAACTGCGCCGGTAGCCACTTGTTGCAAAGGTGCTCCACTGAGATCGCTGCTTTTGGCAGCTTCCTCTTTGGCATTGAGTTTACTAATTCCAAATCCAGTAGCGCTGCCACCGATTAATACTAAGACGCAAAGCGCAATAAAGATGCCATTCGCATTTTTCATAGAGACTTCTCCTTTATGTTGAGAAACAATGACTGGCTGAACTGGAGCCGGTGGTTGAAACTGCATGTGATGAACTTGAAACGTTTCTTGCATGTTTTTGATCATACAATAATGGGCGATTTGGGGCTACCCGAAAGCGAGGGCTGGCAAAAATTAGAGCAGTTTAATCTCTGCTTGAATAAACTGATCAAGATCACCGTCGAGAACAGCAGTGGTTTCACTCGTTTCAACTTCAGTTCTGGTGTCTTTAACAAGGTGATAGGGGTGAAGCACGTAGTTACGGATTTGATTTCCCCAGCTGGCTGTAACATGTTTGCCTTTAATTCTGGCAATCTCAGCAGCCATTTTCTGTTCTTCAATCATCGCGAGCTTTGCTTTAAGCAGGGAAAGCGCGCGGGCTTTATTCTGAGCTTGGGATCTTTCTTCTCGACAGCGGACAACGAGTCCAGTCGGAATATGGGTTAGCTCAACTGCCGTATTCACTTTATTTACATTTTGGCCACCAGCTCCACCAGCTCGAGAAAAATGCCAGTCTAACTCTTCATCTTTAAGCTCGATCTCTGAGTCGTCCTCTTCAATCAAAGGGAGGACCTCAACTAGGGCGAAGGAAGTTTGACGAAGGTTGTCAGCGTTGAAGGGACTTTGGCGAACTAAGCGATGCGTTCCCCGTTCACCCTTGAGGTAACCATAGGCATAGGGAACGCGAATTTCATATGCTACAGATTTAATGCCAGCGTCATCTCCGCGAGACTCTTCAATAAGCGAAAATTTCCAGCTTTTGCGCTCACAGTAGCGGGTATACGTTCTTTGTAACATGCTAGCCCAGTCCATGGCTTCGGTCCCACCTTGGCCAGCGTGAATGGACAGGATTGCGCCATGACCGTCATATCGACCATTCAAAAATTGGCTCAGTTCTAGTGTTTTTGTTGCAGAGTCGAGCTGGCGGGTGAGTGCTTCAATTTCTTGAAGTTCTTCTGGAGTGGTTTCATTTTCACCAAGCAGTTCCATAAAAGCGGCGACGTCATTATGGGCTCGTTGGGTTGATTGAATTTGTTCAAGTGCAGTCTTTAAAGCTGAGATCTGGCGCATCACAGATTTGGCATCAGCAGATGACCAAAAATTTTCTGAGTATGTCTGTACTTCAGTGGCAGTGATCTCTTCGAGAATTTTGGAAGGAGTAGACACTGCGAGTAACTCTTCAGATTGTTGTAATAAAGCTGAAATCTTTTCTTGAAGCTGTTGATGCATAGCGTGAAGGCATTGTATCAAGGAAAAGGAAGCTTATGGAAGTTGAATGACTTGATCTTTCTCGAGAAGAATGTCTAGCGCAGCGGTTGGCGTAATGATGTGGTAGGGAACACTGGCTAAGCCTGATTGTTTTTGAAGAGTTAAAGTTTTTACAGAAAGAAGTGGATGGGCAAACTCAATCAACACAGTTCCTTGAGCTTGAGCTGGAACTGTGACGAGAAATCCCACCTGTTTCAGCTGCTCACCGGTTGAGGTGGTCACCAGCGATTCGTCCCACTGAGCAAGTGGATGGCCATTTACTTCGAGATGATGAACAAGGTAATGAGCGGGAATGAGCAGTCGTTGATAATTGATATACTCGCCACGCTCTAATCTTAGTGAAGTCGGCGGGTTAAGATTTGAAAATTGAATCTGGATCGACGAACTATAGTCTTGAAGAGAAAGCTGAACTTGTCGAGTTACTAAACGATTGGCCTTATTGATTCCTACATTTGACTCAACAAGAAAAAAGTATCTGGGTGAGCCTTGCGAAGATACTAACCCCGCCAGATGGTACTCTTGACTAAAGTGTTGTATTTCTTGATCACGACTAAAAACCTGGATGTCTTTATGTTGAGCTGCCTCGATCAGAACATTCTTGATTTGAGTGAAGTTCTCCGCGGTCAGGTCAGCAATACTCATCTTGAGCTGGGAAAAAAGTGCATGCAGAAACTGTCGCTTTTGTTGTGAGCCAGCGAAAAAAGTTTGCCGATCAGCTCTGGCTAATGTGGAAAGATTCTCGGCGGTGACAGTTTGATTAAAATCGGGCAGATAGACTGGACCAGTAATGCCAAGCAAGTGTTCAGCAACAGGCAAGTTAAGAGTAACTATGCCTTCAAGGTTGTTGACTTTGCCAAGGTCAAAAAAATGAGTGATGTCTTCCGCTGCTGCCGGAAAATCAGGATTCCAGTTTGAATCTGGCAGCTGCCAACCTTTTCCACTACTTAAAAACTCGGCTACTCCAGCCGGAGGTGAGATGTATCCAGTAAACTGACCAGCTGGAACGTAAATATCTTGAACATCAAGTTGTTGGACGACGCCATCTTTAATCTCGAACAATCCGTATGAGCCCATAAAGCCACCCGTAGCCCGTAACTCGTCACTATTCTGGAGAAGGATGGCATATCGGTGATGGCCTTGAAGGAAGTGAGCACTGAGCACTTGAGCCATTTGGGCAAGTTTTTTGATCTCCTCGGGATGGTCAAGGAGTGCCAAAAGTTCAGTTTGATGAACAGATTTTTTTATCAAGTAAGGCAAAACCTTGCTTTTGCGATATGCCTCACTCCATGAGCTCAGCGTTCCGGTTAAGGTCATAATCTCTCTATGTAACTGAAGTGCTTGCTGGGCACTGTCCGGATCGGCCGCCAAGGTGGCAGGAACATATAATTTGGTCAAAATGGTCAGCTGGTCAGCCTGCTGAATGAGTTGCAGAGAATTACTCATCAACTGCACGTCTGGAATCACCGGACTTAAAGTAAATGAAATCGGAAAAAATAAAAGTTGGGTGAAGTGAGCAGCTTGAGCACTTTGATGAAGCTGCTTTTTTTGTAAATAAGTGAAGGTGATTGTGGTCGAGACAACCAGTGTAAGCAGCCAAATAGCCAAGCAAGTCGCACACACTGGTGTACACCAGTGTGGTAGTTTTTTCACACCTTTATTGTAGCGAATCAAAGTTGAGTCCAAGTTCAAAAACTGATTGACTTGATTTCATCGCCAATTTCCAGCTTGCGTAAGACATCCATGCCAGAAGTTACTTTGCCAAATACGGCGTGTTTACCATCAAGCCACGGTGTTGGCGCGTAAGTAATGAAGAACTGACTGCCGCCAGTGTTTGGCCCAGAGTTGGCCATAGAAAGTATACCTTCGCTGTCGTGCTTTAAGCTTGGATCAAACTCATCTCCGATTGTGTATCCAGGTCCACCAGTGCCCCAGCTTGCTTTTTGGGTATCGTCTTTGGTCAGTGGGTCTCCAACTTGTGCCATGAAGTCAGCAATGATTCGGTGAAACTTAATCCCATTATAGTAACCAGATTTGGCTAAAGTCAGGAAGTTGGTCACAGTCAACGGGACTTTGTCGCCATAGAGCTCAACAGTAATGTCACCTTTTGAAGTGTGAAGTGTGGCTGACTTGGCGCTAATAGGGCTAAAGTCTTGAAGTTTTTTCATGGGACCTTTCTCAGTTTGTAATGGTGTTACGGTATGTTCTTGAGCAGCCGGACTGGATACTTGATCTGGAGCGACCTTTTGTGCACCTGCGGGTCGGCCGGGCTTCAGCGCCAGCACAAAGACTGCTCCAAGCACTAAGAAACAGATTCCGATCAGTAGAGCTATGTTTTTCATCTCCTCGAACTATAATTCCCCTAGTCACATACTGCAAGGAAGAAATCTTGAAAAAACCTATCGCATCTTTACCATTAGTTATTCTTCATGGGTGGGCAGTAAATCCAGACAATCAAGCAAAATGGCAGCCACTCATAGAAAAGTTGACCAGATCAGGCAAAACTGTCCGGTTTCTCGGTTTGCCAGGCTTAACCACGGCTTTGAAAGAGGTCTGGCAGCTGAGTGATTATGTGCATTGGTTGGATCAGCAACTCAATGGCCAACGCGTGGTGCTGATCGGTCATTCTTTTGGTGGCCAGTTAGCAGTCAGATTTACGACAGTTTTTCCCCAGCAAGTGGAGCGGTTAATTTTAATAGACTCTGCGGGTATTCGCCCGTTTACGTCCAAAGCTAAAATAAAACGACTGATCTTCAGTACAGTTGCAAAACTGGGCAAAGCAGTATTCCCGTTCGAGTTCGGGCGCGTGATTCTGCATAAGTTGGCTCGAGAAAAAGATTATTTATACGCATCGCCGATTTTGAGAAAAACAATGCAGAACGTGCTTGAAGACGAAGTTCTGGGTGATTTGGCTGCTCTTCAAGTGACGACCTGTTTAATTTGGGGAGCACAAGACTCGATCACGCCACTGACACATGGACGGCTTTTTGCTAAAAATATACCCCAAAATCAACTCCATATTATTCTGGGAGCTCGCCACTCTCCGCAGTTTACCCATGTCCAACAAGTCGCAGACCAGATCCTTGCTTTTTTAACTGAAACCGATCACCATCAAAAGTAATCCATGAGCTTGTTTATTTTCCTTTCACTTGTCTGCCTGCCTTTCTTTCTCGTCAGGTGGGTGAGATGGTTGGCCGTTATTCAACAGAAAGAGTATCGTCTCGATCGGATGCTGGCTTTTTTTCGCTCTGATGAAGGTAAACAAGAGCTGTTCAGGATTTTACCTAGACGATCAGACTTTCGTAGAGCCGGCTTAAAAAGACCTCATCTAACGCCGCGAGTACTGCTGGTGGCACTGATCAGTGGACTTATCTTGGGCGCTATCTGGATAGTATGGATGCTCAGTTTCCGATCCTGGTCACTTGGAGCAAAACTCAATATATCTATCATCTCAGCAATCGTGAGCTACCTGTTGCTTCCAGTCAGTATTTTCTGGGGCGCTCTTCCGTCTGCCATAGCTTCAAGTCTGGTCACGTTCCAGACTTTGCGGCTGGCTAAAAAGAAACTGGCTGAGAACAAAGTTCTGATCATTGGTATCGGTGGAAGTTATGGTAAAACGTCTACCAAACATCTGCTCCATCATTTCTTGACTCAAAAATATGCCGTGTTTGTCACGCCACGCTCGTTTAATACGAAGTACTCGATTGCAAAAAGTATTTGTGATGGGTATCGAGGCGAAGCAGTTGCTTTACTAGAATATGGTGCCTATATCAGAGGTGAAATTAAGTATCTGACCGGCTGGTTTCCGCCGCAACTGGCGATCGAGACTGGCTTTACGCCGCAACATTTAAGTCTGTTTGGTAGCCGAGAACATAGCCTTCTTGCCGAAGCTGAACTTATCGCGGCACTTCCGGCCGATGGAGTGGCATTTTGCAATGGCGCGGATAAAGGCGCCGATACGATCTGTCGCCTTGGAGCAGCAAAAAATAAAGTTCGAGTCGTCAACTATGCTGGTGAAGCTGCAGTTGCTCAACTAGAAAACATTACCCTAAACCAGTATGGCCAACTGAGCTGCTGGTGGAATGGACATCAGCTGCAGCTGCAGCTGATTGGTCGTCACTATGCTACGAATGTCCAAGCCGCGATTGCAGTTTCAACTCACTTCAGCATGACTCAAGAACACATTATTGCCGCAGCGGCCAGCTTTCAGCCAAACTCATCTTTTATTCAAGGCAGAGTTCTCCAAACAGGTGCATATGTTATTGATGATGGCAGAACAAGTAATCCCATGGGATTTGCAGCGGCGCTTAATTTGTTAGCAGAACTGACCTATCAACAAAAAATTATTATTACTTCTGGTATGGTTGACCTTGGTTCGGAGTCGACCACAATTCATCTGGAAATAGCTCGACAAGCACAGCAAATTGGCGCCCAAGTTATCCATCTTGGTTCAGATGGAAAGACAGAGTTTCGAGAAGTATTTGGCACAGCACTTCTTGAAGACGTTACTGATGCCCAGCAAGCTTTGGCACACAGTCAACAGCAGACCGTAATCTTGATTGAAGGCAAAGCTCCTGGCGTTATTGAACAGTATATTGAACAGTTAACAGAACGGTTGGTGTAATGTCATTACCACTCTTTAATAGTTTAGGATCAAACTACTCTCACCAATATGTTGAGTTGGCTACCCAAATGTTCTGGTGGGGAGATAAAAAAGAGGCCCAAACGTATCTTCAGTTGCTGCAGCGTTTGGAACAAAGATTTCAGGCAGAAGGGTTATTGCTTTATAAAGGTCGTGATGCGATTGAGTTAGCAGTCCGCGCGATCGTTTTATCACAAGCGCAGTTACCGGGGCGGCGGTATGGGGTACTTACCCAAGGTTTTGCTTGCCACGCAGTTGAAGAAGGAATGCTCCGATCGGCCGTACAGCCGGTTTATGTTGACTTAGCTGCCGGAACACTCGGACCATCGGTTAAAACACTGGAGGAAGGTCTACGGAGGGCAAAGGCAGAAGGCTTGACAGTGTTAGCAGTTTTTCTCCAGCATACATTGGGGTACATAAATCCACGGGCAGAAATTTTTGCTTGGGCAAAGAAGTATCAGCTGCTGATTATTGAAGATCTTGCGCAGAGTTTTGGAGCTCAGGACGAACGCGACCAAGAGCTTGGACAAGGTGCGGATATAGTGATCTGTTCATTTGGACGAGATAAAGTGATCGATGCTGTTGCTGGTGGTGCTGTCTTTATTCGTAGACACCATCAGCAGTTCGTCAAACATCTGTCTTTGCTTCAACCATCAGTATTTCCACCTTTTCTAGCAAAGAAAAAAGAAATGATCTATCCAAAGTTAACTGAGTTCATTCGCACCACTCACGCTCAAGGTGTTGGTAAAGTAGTGTTTAAAATAGCTAAAATACTAGGTCTTTTTACTTCACCACTTAAAGCTGCCACCACTTTCTCAACAAAGTTACCCGCAGAGTATGCTGCGCTGGCCCTTTATCAGTTGGATCATCTCGAGAATCAGCTGCGGCATCGTCGGCAAGTGGCGGCAGTCTATATCCAAGAGTTTCAACACCAACCTGAGGTTACTGTTTTAGCTGACTTAAAAAAGGTAGACCGGGATCTTCATTTACGACTGCCGATTCTTTTTCAGGATCCTGCTGACCTATACAAAGTGCTCAAGCATTGTCAGCGCCAGCAGATCTACTTGACTGACCGATGGTATCGTTCAGTTGTCGATTCAGGCTCGTTGGATCGACCCAGCGTCTATGTGACCGGAACTTGTCCGGTTGCAGAAACAACTGCGCAGCGCTTGCTGAACCTGCCTACACATGAAAAGATATCTCTGACAGATGCTCGAAGAATCAGCACCGTTATCAAGCAAGCTCTCTCCTCATCATGACTTCTTCTCCTTTTAGCACTCATCAGATTGAATCAAAAGAGCTTTGGGAAAGTTTTCTGGCTGCTCGTCCGGAAGCGAACTTTCTGCAATCTTGGAACTGGGGAGAGTTTCATCAGAAACTTGGAAAAAAAGTTTTTAGAGTTGGCTTGTTTGAGAATGAAAACCAAGTTGGAGCTGCGCTGACGGTTAAAGAAGTGGCGAAACGAGGTAAATACTTAACGGTGGCTGGTGGACCAGTACTACCGTGGGAAAATCACCAGGCTGTCAGCGTGATGTTCACTGCCTTAAAAACATTAGCCAACCAAGAAGGTTGTCAATTTATTCGCTTCAGACCACAAGAAATTGATACTCCAAGCCTGAGAACAATGGTAAAAAATTTGGGCGGGATGGAGTCACCAATGCACTTGACTGCAGATTTGACCCTGCAGCTCGATCTGAAAAAGACTGAAGACGAACTTTTAGCGGAAATGCGGAAAAATACTCGTTATGAAGTTCGGCGGGCAGAGAAGGTCGAAATTCGCGTTGAACACTCAACAGATCCTGCCCAAATTAAAGCATTTTATGATCAGCAACTATATTTAGCCAAAAAACATCACTTTGTTCCTTTCAGCTATGATTTTTTATATCAACAGTTTGTAACTTTTGCCCAAGATCACCAAGTAACGATGTTTCATGCATACTTGGAACAGCAAGTGTTGGCCTCAGCATTTATCATTTTTTATCACGGCGAAGCCGTCTACCATTATGGTATCTCCACGCCTGAAAACGATCGCCTTCCCGGTTCCTACGCTTGCCAATGGGCAGCAATACGTTGGGCAAAGGCTCAAGGTGGGGCGAAGTATAATTTCTGGGGAGTTGCTCCTCATGATCAGCCAACTCACCGGTTTGCTGGCGTGTCTCTATTTAAAAGAGGCTTTGGAGGAACTGAAGTACAGTACTTACCAGCTCAAGATATCCCCGTTACTGCCAGCTATCACCTCGTTCGGGGGTTTGAGTTCATGCGCAAAAAACTACGCAAACTTTAATGTCTTTGGATTGAGTATCGGTCAAGATATCTCAAAAAAATGGTAGGTGGATCTTCCGAGAAAAACTGTTGGAAATCAGAGTAGATCTCAGCTCGTTTGCGTTGGTCGACAGTTTGACGGCCGCGTTCCAATAAACTGTCAATTCGAGTATTACTGTAATGGGTAAAGTTGCTCGGTTGATCAGAGTGCCACAGTTGATATTGGTCAGGATCAATCGGTACTGTCTGACCAATTAATATTGCGTCGTAGTTATTGGTATCAGGAAAGTTGTTGACTTTAATATCAACAATAATTTTAACATTTTCGCAGAGCTGCTTGTCTTTAATATCTGGAGTTTTTTGACACACTACACTCGCGTCTTGGCCGAGTTGTTGCCAAGCGTTCTTCATATTCTCCGCGTCAGTAATAAAGTTTGAGGTCGTGGTCAAGACAAAATGCATCTGTTTGTGAGGGATGCCATTTGTAGACAGCAGTCGGTCAATCGCCCGAGTTTTATCAAAATCATAAATTTTTGCCACATCAGCGTATGCCCAAGAAAGTGGACTGATTGGGCTTGCTATTCGAGTCTCATCACTTGGTTTCTCAATCGCATAGTTTAAGGCTAGACGAGCATCTTTATTAAAGAGTTCATTTCCTAAGTTGAAAAATACGGCCAGGTACTTTGTTTTATCAATTGTTTTTTGGACCTTAATTGTTTTCCATGTTCCAATATCACCAGCATCTGATAAGTTGTGGAGCTCATCAATTTCACCACGTTGAAAGCCATCGACTGCATCTGACTCAGTCAGGTAAAAACGATAGATGAGTTGCTCTTTTGAACTATCCAATACCAGCTGCGTCAATCGGTCGCCACCTTCTTTTTCTTGATAAGAACTTAAGTGATAACTGCCTATCCCGATCAGAGTTCTTTTTTTAAAGAAAAATAAGTAGGGGACGCTGCTATGCCGAAATACTGGTTGGGCAACTGTAGTAGGAAAAGGTGAAAACGGATCTTTCAACTTAAAAATGATTTCATTTTGATTCGTGATAATCTGAACGTCTTTAAAAGTATAGTTCAGATCAGCCGGCTCAACCGCTTGACCATCTTGCCATTTAAGATGTTGTTTTAATAAAAAGCGATATGTTTTGCCATCATCTTCAACTGTCCAACGCTCTGCTAGACCGGGAGTAGCTGAACCATCTTCACTTAACTGGGTTAACCCCAAACTCATTTTTTCTTGAATTTCTTTGGGAAGTGTGTCTAAAGTGGACCAGCCGACGACTCCAATATATCTGCGATGTTTAAAGTTAAGTTTTTGAACAGCAAATGGCAGGAAAACTGAGAAAATAATGACTGCTCCAATAATTGAAGTCAAGACAATGACGCCGTGTTTTCGGAAAAAAGTGGAGATGTACCAATAAAGTTTGCGCATGCAGGCTAAGCAGCCGTTATCGAATGACTAAGTTAGCAATCGAAAGAGCGGCAAAAACAATTACGCCAATAATGGTAAAGACGAACACCACCCGTTCCACACCACGTTTGGTGTGATACGTCTCGCCACCACCACCCCAGCTTGTTCCTAGACCAGATCCCTGAGCTTGGAGCAAAATTGCTGATGTGACCAAGACTGAAACAATAATTTGAGCAATAAGCAAAGGTGTTCTCATAACGTTTTCTCCATTGTATCACTGACTAGCCGGCAACTTGCTGGGTTCGAGTTTCACGAATCACCGTCACCGTCACCGTTCCTGGATAGGTCATCTCATTTTTAACGCGATCTCTGATTTTCATAGCTAACACTTGAACGTCATCATCTTTAGATTTCTCAGGAATCAAAATAACGCGGACTTCTCGTCCAGCTTGAATAGCGAAAGCGTGATCAACTTCTGGATACTCGGTAGCAATTGCTTCCAACTTCTCTAAGCGTTTGACATACTCTTCGTAGTTCTCGTAACGAGCACCTGGCCGTGCTCCTGAGATAGCGTCGGAAATGTAAACGACCATTGATTCCGGACTAGTAAATGGCACGTCTTCATGATGCTGGGCAATACAGTCGACGACTGCTTTTGACATACCGTATTTTTCAGCAATCTTAACGCCGAGCTCAATATGACTGCCTTCTTCGTCTTGACTGACTTTACCAATATCATGCAGCAAACACCCAAGTTTGACGATCGTAACATCAAGACCAAGCTCATGAGCCAGCTTAATACCAATCTTTGTTTCCTCAAGGGTATGGGCAATTAAGTTTTGACCGTATGAGAAACGATATTTAAATCGACCCATCATTTGCATCAATTCGCCAGGCATGTTGTAGACGCCGACCTCATGACATAATTTCTTGCCTTCTTCAAACATTACCTTGTCCAGCTCAGTAGCAACTTTTTTGACGATCTCTTCGATACGAGATGGCTGGATTCGACCGTCTTTGACCAATCTCTCTAGAGAAATTCGAGCAATTTCACGGCGGACAGGGTCAAAACAGGACAAGCGAACTTCCGTGGGGGAGACGTCGAGATCAACATCGACCCCGGTCACCCGCTCGAAAGTGCGGATGTTTCGACCAGCTTTACCAATAATGCGACTCTTATCTTCTTCAGATTGAAGTTGAACAATTGAAACAGTGTACTCAGCGACGTAATCGTTGGCTCCATGTTTCATGGCATCAACCAAGATCTCGCGGACGCGATCTTGAGCTTCATTTTTGGCTTCTTCTTCTTTTTGACGGATGAATGTGGCCATCTCTTTAGCAAGCTTTTTTTCGAGTGACTCAAAAAGTGAGGCTTTGGCTTCATCTTGAGTCATGCTGGCAATGTTTTCCAACTTTTGAATTGCTTGTTGTTTGGCTTCTTCGATTTTTTGACGCTGATCCAACAGTTCTTTGCGATTTTTCTCCAAATTTTGATCGCGTTCATCAAGTTGACTGAGCTTTGCGTCGATCCGATCAAGTTTTGAATCAAGCGAACGTTGCTGCTCTTCCAAAGCTTTATGGAGTTGACGTGACTCTTGTTCTGCTTTTGTCCGAATGGCTAAAGCTTCATCTTTCGCCTCGACAATAATTTCACGAGCTCGAGCTTGAGCTTCGCGTGTAATTGCTTGCAGATCAATGCTCGGAATGAGCGGCTGTGGCTGTAGTACAGGTTGCTGAGGTTGAACCCTTGGTCCAACTTTCTGTTCAAGCTGATTGGGCTGCTGAGTAACTTGATGAGTTATCGGTTTGCGAACGCTCGGTTTTCGGGGTGTTTTTGTAGTCTCAAAAAGGCTTGATAGGTTTCCAAAAAATGACATAAGTACTCCACTTCAGTCTGGTATTTCATCAGATAGTGTACTTAGTCACCAATTAATTGAGTAGCTGCGGCAAGACTAAACCGGGCAGGGTGCTTGGCTCGGCTGGTGTATGGCTAATTTTCAATAAAGAAAGGTACATACGTAAAAATAAATCTGCTTACTCAATAAATAGGTAACTAAATTTCTCACACAATTGTACCTTTTTTTATGTTTGAGTCAATGACTGTCGTAGACATTCCCAGATGTAAAGATCAAGGAGAGCTGATTGTAAGAACAATCAGCTCTCCTGCGTGCTAACTTTTACTCTTTTTACTTTAGCCAACCTCAACCGGTTCATCGGTTGAAAGAGGTTTTGCCGGCTTTGGTTCTGGTTTTACCTTCTCCCAAATTCCAAGCTCGACTTCTTTCATCACATTAGGATTTTCTCGAAGGTACTCTTTCGCGGCTTCACGACCTTGACCAATAACTTGACCTTTGTACTTGAAAAAGCTGCCACTTTTTTCCAAAATTTCTTTCTCAACACCAATATCAACGACATCTCCTTCTCGGGAAACGCCATCAATGGTCATGTCAAACTCAGCAATTCTGAATGGAGCAGCCATTTTATTTTTGACGACTTTGACACGATGGCGACTGCCAACAATATGATCACCTTCTTGAATATTGCCAATCTTGCGGATGTCCAGACGTTGAGAAGCATAGAACTTGAGGGCGTTGCCACCAGTGGTTGTCTCAGGGTTGCCAAACATGACGCCGATCTTCATCCGAAGTTGGTTCGTAAAGATAACCAAAGTTTTTGTTTTATTAATCGCGGCAGTCAGTTTGCGCATGGCTTGAGACATTAAACGCGCTTGAAGACCCATCTGCGCATCACCCATATCTCCCTCAATCTCAGCTTTCGGTACCAAGGCAGCCACAGAGTCAATTACAATGACATCAAAGCCACCAGATCGGATTAAGGTCTCTGCAATCTCAAGTGCTTGCTCGCCATAATCAGGTTGGGAGATAAATAACTCGTCGATGTTTACGCCAATATGCTGAGCGCGATCTGCATCAAGTGCATGTTCAACGTCAATAAAAGCAGCTACGCCACCGGCTTTTTGAGCTTCGGCGATAGCATGAAGACAGATAGTCGTTTTGCCAGAGGCTTCAGGTCCATAGATCTCAACGATCCGACCTCGAGGAAAGCCACCAATTCCGAGTGCCAAGTTCAGGGCAAGTGAGCCAGTGGAGATAGTGGGAATGACTCCCATGTTGGTCACGCTTTCTCCCATCTTCATGATTGAGCCTTTACCAAACTGTTTCTCAATTTGTTGAAGCGCTATCGTGACTGCTTGAGCGCGGCCGCTCTCTACTTTTGGTTCCGGGGTGGCGGTATTTTTTGCCATATGCTCCTTTTGAAACTACAGGGTATGTTTCGGTTTTATTTCAGATTTCAACTGTTCTTATACTGTAGAATTGTGAGTAAAATAGCAAGAGTAAGTTACGAGAAGTGTAGGAAAGTTTACATCGGGGCGTAGTTCAGATGGCTAGAATACACGCATGGGGTGCGTGAGGTCGCACGTTCGAGTCGTGTCGCCCCGACATATCGCGACATTAATCATAAAAACAATGTATCGCAAGATTTTAGATATTCTCAACCTCATTCTAATCGCTCATTTCCTGGATGTTTACTTTCTTGGCGAACCTCAACTCTTGATTCCTTCATTTCTACTCTGCCGGTTAACTCGGGGTCGGGAACCAGTCTGGGCAGATCATTTTCAGCTTTCTTAATCTCTTGCTGATACTCACTTATCTGAACTAACTCTGGATTAAATCTTGCTATACTTAAAAAACTTGTCAAAGATCGAGCAGCGATATCAATAAGTTGCTCTCGGCTGATAGACAATCCTTTTTCCTTGATGTTCTCTTCGGCTTTTTTAACGGCGAGGTTTAAGGAGTCAATAACTCGTCGATAGGTTCTACTTTCTTCATTAGAATGCAATATAACGCAATCGTCTTCAACTATCTGCAATGCTGCCCCTTTATAGCCAGCAGTTAATAACATGTTGCCTATATTGCGATATCCCAGATCAGGGTGCGTTTCTTGCAGAATTCTCATTAATTTAAAAAGAGATTCCGGCTTCATGAGTTGAATACTTTCAGGTTTGGCGGGCGTATGCTGCGCAATAAGATGCCCCTCTTGCATTTTATTCACATTTCCCTTGAGGGGGTATAGTTTTTTGTCTGTTCCCTCGGTAAAAATGAATAAATCTTCCTGCAGTAAAGAGTTTTTAACATGAGCGATAGCAAAACTCGAAGGATCTTCTAAAAATAACCGTCTAAACTCAGGATCTAATGAATACTTTGCAAGAAACCTGCCTGCAGCTACCATTATTGAATAATGACCACTAAGTCCTGACTTCACGTCATCGCTTAAGGGTACTCCCCAGAGCAGCTTATCAGCGTATTTTGACTGGAATGATGATAAATCTTCTGTTTGATGAGTTTGACTATTGGTCAAATCAGAAAGGTTAAGAGTTGATTCGTTTTTAGCGGGATAGTAACCATTATCTCGTGTTACAATTTCACTGCGAAAAAAATCAAATCTTCTCTTAAATTTGTTTAAAAAAGAACTCATTATTCTAATAATACTTTAAATTGAAGAGATATGAAAAGAGCCACGGTGTTTAGACGTGGCCCTTAATTATCTGTTATGCCGCCGTTGTGTGCCGTGCAATAGTGTAAATAAACACTGTTCCCATCACATAGCCTGGGATTATTGTTGCGACCGCAGCTGTAATCCCCACTATGGCCGTCCAGGCGATCATGATCAGGATTTTCTCCTGATTCCTCCGCTCCTTGTCTTCCACTATCTTATGGATAAAGTATCCATAAGAAATTACCCCAAAAAAAGCGACTACCGGTGAGGTTATGACCAGTAAAATGGCGACCGTAATCCCTACGGTCAAATACATCTCAATTTTTTCCGTCACGTTGAACACGTTGAAATACTTTTTACAACTGGAAACAGATTTTAAGCCTCGCGGTAAGCAATGTGAAAATAAAGTCGCATTTGACTTCATTTCACTCACTTAGAGGTAAGTTTGAGTATATCAATAAGTATTAAATAAGTTAATTGTTATAGGATATTTATTCTTTAAAGATATAATTTTTTTTCTTAGAAAATTTTTTTAGAAAAAACGTGTCAATTCTGTTTTTTTAGCCTGTTGCTTGGTCGTGTTGCGACGTTGAGACAAGTGTTTGAAGTTCTGAATTTAAAGACTCCAACATTCTTATGTGGGTCATTACCTCTTCATGCAAAGTTTCAAGCTTGTCAGTGTCGGCGGTAAGTTGCCTAGCTTTCATTTCTTCATAAGTAGAAAGTTGTTGATTAATGACCAGCTTAACTTGAGTAACTCTTTCTGGAGAAAGAAATGGTTGAGCAGATCGAAACGTCTGGTTTGCATCATTGAGACTCACTCCTAATGACATAATTTCCCTTTTCCAATCGTAGAATTCTACAATCTCAGCTGGTCGGGTAAGCTCACTGGTAGGAATAAGCTGTGCAGCCTCTGCGCCAGAGCTTAGTGAACGCGACAGCTTGTTTTTCCAACTCGGCTCTTGGCCTTCAACACTCTGAGCGACTTTATTTTTTTACTGTATCTACTGCAGCCCTAATGTTATTGGAGACTTCATTCATAAGCATAACTTTCTTTATATAATTTAAGTTGCTGGAGACCCAGAAGCAATATTTTTTCAATCTTCTTCATATTGCTTCTGGGTCAGACTGATCAGTTCATGTTTCCACAAGCTGTGTATGCCTTGATCTCTTTAGCAGACATATGGACATTAATTGCCATTTTGTCTGTTGCTTTAGCAATATCATCATAACTGGCATCCAAAGTTGTGACTGATTTGCCATTGACCACATCAGTTAATGGATACTTGACTGCACCTGGAGCTGGGCAGACGCCAAGATGAATATGTGCTGGTTGTGGAGTAGCGAATTTACCTCCAGTTAATGACACTGTCACCACAGCATTACCTTTTGGACTCTTGGTTATAACAGCGGTCCCAGATTGACCAGAACCATTTTGAGCAATCAACTGAATGGTTTTTTGCATCGCTACCACTGTCGGGGAAGCGGCACTCATTGCTGCTGGTGAAGGACTAGCAGCTTCTGGCGCGTTGGCGCTACATGCTGTAAAAAACAAAGCTGCTGATGCCACTAGGGCAAGATACTTTAACTTCATACGTCTCCTTTAGGCGGACTCGCTGAATAGCCAGCTCCGACATAAATTACTTTAGTTAGAATAACAAAAAAATTTGCTCTTCGCAATTTGCACAGATGTTTTCCGATACGTTACTTTAGGCTAAAATATAGTATGGCCAAACACACTTCTAATAGTGATCCACTGCAAGTCATCCCGGGAATAGGGAAAAGTTTGGCCCAAGATCTGCGATTACTCGGAATAAGTAAAGTAAGAGACTTGAAAAGCAAAGATCCGCAACAGCTGTACGATCAACTTTGTCAACTCACGCATACTCATCAAGATAGATGTGTGCTGTATACCTTTCGCTGTGCAGTTTATTATGCCAAGACACCAACGCCCGATCTAGAGTTGCTTAAGTGGTGGAACTGGAAAGAACTGACCTAGCTTCTCCCAACTATCCACGTTACACTCAAAACATGAGCTTGTCATTTGAAAAAGCCCTCGCACAGCTGAATCCTGCTCAACAAAAAGCAGTCGGAACAGTTGAGGGCCCGCTGATGATTCTGGCTGGACCTGGAACGGGGAAGACCCAAGTCTTAACCCTGCGAATCGCCCAAATTGTTCAACAAACAGATACTCCTCCTCAAGCCATTCTGGCATTAACATTTACTGAAGCTGCTGCCCAAAATATGCGGAAGCGGCTAGTGCACTTCTTAGGGACTGATGCCTACAAAGTCAGAATCGAGACATTTCATGCGTTTTGTGACGATGTGATTCGTAGCTCACCTGAACATTTTCCACTTCGTTGGAACAGCCAGCCCCTGAGTGATATTGAACGGTTTCAATTTCTTGAATACCTTCTTGATACTCTGCCGCTGGATACTTTGAGAACAGTCAACTCGGCGTACCATTACTTGACTGCTCTGCTCAAAGCAATCTCTGATCTCAAACGAGAGGGAGTAACAGAACTCCAGTACCAAGAACTGGTCAGTGAAGAAGCTGAGTTACTTGCGAGTGAAACTGAAGAGTTGAAAAAAACTGAACGAACACAACGTCAAAAAGCGTTGGCGCAGATGCAAGAACTGGGCACTGTCTACGGTGCCTACCAAAAACTCCTTTATCAAAAACGACGATATGACTATGATGACATGCTGCAGCTAGTCACTGAAGCGTTTCAAACGCAACCCGAGCTATTGGCCAGCTATCAGGAACGATTTCTCTACTTTCTGGTTGATGAGTATCAAGATACGAACACTGCCCAAAACACAGTCGTTGATCTTTTGGCATCCTTCTGGGGAGAGGATGCTAACTTATGTGTTGTTGGTGACCCACATCAATCGATTTATCGTTTTCAAGGCGCATCGTTTGAAAATACGTTGGGGTTTTTAAAAAGATATCCTAGTGCCGAGATTGTGTTTTTGCGAGAAGGGTATCGGAGTCCACAACCTCTCTACGATGCGGCAGCGGCAGTGATTGCCAACAATACGCCACTTAGTGCCGTGAATCAGGTTAGCTCAACTGTTCGCATTGAAGAGCTTAACCGAGTTCTGGCTACGCCACTTCACTCCCGAGTCCCAGACCAACCCCAACCCATCCGTGTCGAGAAGTTTCACTCTGATCGGCAAGAGCTCCAGTTTGTAGTGGAAGAGATAGCGCGACTGCATAAAGAAGGAGTGCCAACCTCGGAAATCGCGGTCCTCTATCGCAATAATAGTGACAGCGAAGAGTTGCGAGAGCTGTTATTGAAACGTCATATTCCAGTCTGTATTCAGGCTGCGCAAGATGCGTTAGCTGAACCATTTACTGAGCAACTGCTGACATTCTTTGCTACAACTCTTGGGTTGAGAGCTGGTCAAGATTTGACCACTCAAAGTAGCGTCTTGTTAGGGCCATGGTGGCAGCTCGACCGACTGATTCTTTTTAAGTTAATGCGGGCCGCCGGCAAAACAAAGATGTCACTTTTTGAACGAGTAGATTCAGGTTACCCAGAGCTGAGCAAACTTCGGGAAACAAAAGAAATTTTGCCAATCGAACTCGAGCTGGTCCGCGATGTCTTCCAAAGGATGAGTCGGTGGAGTGAAGAAGAACAGATCACTCCATTGCCGACTTGGATCAGCAGCGTATTAACTGAAGCTGGGGTGTTGAACTGGGTGACACAGCAACCTGAACGATTGTTTTTATTAGAACAAGTGAGCGCACTGCTGAACATGGCGCAACAGGTGGGGCAGTCGAAAGTGGGGGCGGCCGCTGCCTTTTTAGCAGCGGTGCAGACGATGAAGGAACATCATCTAGCACTTCCACTTCAAGGAGTTGAGACACATCAGGGAGTGACGCTTTCAACAGTCCATAAAGCCAAAGGCCGAGAGTGGTCCTTTGTATTTGTAATGAAGTGTATTGATGGGAAATGGGGAAATACGCGGGCCAGCCGGTCGTTACCGCTGCCACGTGGAGTATTGCAGTTTGAACGTTCCCCAAAAGAAGACCAGTTAGAAGATGATCGTCGGTTATTTTATGTAGCGATGACGCGCGCGAAAGCGCGCGTTATCATCACTGCCGCAGAGCAGGTAATGGTTGGTCAAACTGTACGAGAAGTGTTACCAAGTCAACTGATTGCCGAAATTCCGATTGCTTTAGTGAGTACTACAGCCCCTGAAATCTCAGACCAGCAACAACTTGATTTTTTGCTGACAACGCTCCAGCCCGCCTCGCAGCTTCCCTGGACAGAAAAAGAACAGACTTGGTTGAAAGAACTTGTCCAAGATCTCCCGCTATCGGTTTCAGCACTGAACCTTTATCTCCGCTCGCCCGAGGATTTTTTCTACCAAGTCATCTTGAAAGTTCCACAACCTCCTCAGCCACAGCTAGCATTTGGCACAGCAGTTCACGCAACTTTGGAAATGATCTATCGTAGTTGGAAAGAAACACACTCACTTCCAACTGAGGGTGACGTGCTCCAGCGTTTTGAAACAGTCTTAGAGCAAGGTCAGTTTTCGAGTGAAGAGTTTCAACGGCGATTGATGCATGGCAGAGAAGTGATACTCGCATATCTGCGAACTCGACCAATTACCACATCCCAACCACTGTTCGTCGAAAAGTTTTTTGGGTATGGAACAGATACTACTATGCTGGGAGATATTCGCTTAACTGGCCGAATTGATCGAGTCGATTGGAAAGATCAGGCGACAAAAACAGCTCAGCTTATTGATTACAAAACTGGTCGAAGTAAAACTATTAATGAGATCGACGGCAAAGTTGGAACAGCTGAGTATTCTGAGCGAGAGTTAAGCTTACCAGAACCTTTGCGTGGGCCGTATAAACGGCAACTTTTATTTTATAAACTTTTGCTTCAACTTGATCACTCTTTTACTGCCCAGGTTCAGTCGGGTGTGTTTGAGTATGTTGAGCCTGTAGATGGAAAATACTTGACCAGAGAGTTGGCGTTGCTCGATGAAGATGTCAAGCTATTAAAAATTCTGATTCAAGAAGTGATGGCTGAAATTAGAGAGCTGAAGTTTCTTACTTCCATGACTTGAGTGCAAAGTAAATAGTGTTGGCAAACTGAGTCGGGACTGGAAGACCGGTCCAGTTTGGATAAAAGATAAAAAAAGTTATGCCAATCACGAACACTGCGGCAACTAGTAGAATTTTCCCCAATGGATACTTACTTAACTTGACCAGCCAGTAAGCCAGTAAGATGGCTAGCAGTGGAATAGCCGGAGTGTAGTGGTAGAAGAACATGATCCGGGGTGAAGCTTCCCAAGGTAACCAGACAATAAAATAGGCAATAGTCAGGAAAAAGAGGCGACCAACTTTGTCTTGAACATTGGTCATAGTGATGATCGTCTGCTGAAGACTGATCAAAGGATTGTATTTTTTGGTTTTTAGCCGGGTACTCAACACTGTAGCGGCCTGAAC
>Ga0123339_10000085_pt1 | contig 94973 bp, 65 predicted proteins | sample lystaG_FD_89956 | JGI IMG/M metagenome (GOLD analysis project Ga0123339, IMG submission 89956) | Glacier valley bacterial and archeal communities from Borup Fiord, Nunavut, Canada, to study Microbial Dark Matter (Phase II) -... | ecosystem: Environmental > Aquatic > Freshwater > Ice > Glacier ...
ATATATAATGGCGTTGGTGCACACTTTTTTTTAGCTCTTTTCATAAATCCGTGCATTTAGAAATCCAAATATAGCTATAAATATCTAATTATCTAATACATAATGGTTTTTCAGCAGACCCTACGATAGAGGTCGATAAAATTTAAAGGACACAAGTCATGAAGGTTTCCGAAGTTACCGCAGCATCCGAAGATACCGCAAGGGGTCAATTTTGCACTTCGCTCCCTGTTGGACTGATGTGAACCAAAATAGCCTACTTGCGATATCTGCGGTAACTGCGGTATCTTCGGAAACTTAAAGCTTTTCTGAAGGAGATAGATTGGTATAATTACCCCCACTGTTCCCTAAATATCAGGCCTTTTTCACAGAAGGAGGTAAACTATCTTTCTGCCGTCCTCTCCGGGATAGACATTACATTTGCCAGATCAATAAAATCGGGTCGATCAAACGATTCAGGCAGTTGATCAGTAGGCTCCTATATTTTAAATGAATCTGAATATGCTCTTTTTGTTATTTTATTTTGTTTCATCATAATTTCTTTTAGTCCACTATTGGCAGAGTTTTATACCGAATTTTATACCGAATTTTATACCGAATTTTATACCGAATTTTTCTCAAACAGGGTTTAGCTAAATTCTCCAGTGACCACTTTTACGAGATCCAATTCGTTCAATTCTATTATCTTTCCGCAATTTATCTATCTGTTTTTCAATAGTTCTAGTCGTTACTCCAATCATTTTGGCAAGCTCAGTAATTGTTATAGAATTATTTCTTTCAATAAGTTCAAGAATTTTCTCCATACTTTTCTCCATACTTTTCTCCATACTTTCATCCCCACTATCTGTTTTAGAAGTGTCAGAAACAATCTGCCAATGACCGGCTTTATCTGAACCAACACGATCAATTGCACCCTTTGTTCTAAGTTTATTTATGTGATACTCAATACTGCCACGTCCGAGATTAGTTTCTATTTCAATTTCTTTAATAGTTATAAAAGGTTTTTGTTCAATGAGATAAAGTATAGTTTTCTCTATGCTTTTCTCCTTATTTTCTTCCATAATGGCAACAACCGGTCTATTAAAAATTACGGTAAACATGCCTTCCTTTTGGTAAATGGGAGAGGGGAGATTGTTGCCAAGCATCAGTTGTTCCATTCGAAGTATGCCTGAACCAACTTTTTCAACCAAATGAATACGTTGGAAAAGACCAAATATCAATGGATTACGTGATACGCTTTTGTGTCCGAAATCGTTACCGACAGCAGCTAACAGTTCCCCAGGATTTGAAATTTCCACACGATCATCGTACAATTCGATGGTAGTTACAGCGCCCTTTTCATAATAATCGCGATGCGAAAGACTATTGATGATTGCCTCCTTAAAGACGGTTTCCGGAATTTCCCAGACTTCTTTTCTGGGACCTCCTCCCTGCCCCTCGATATCATAGCCCACATTTAGCTTGCCGCGCAACCACTCCAAGGTGCTTATATATTGATTGGAAAGGGGTCCGCCATACGATTTATCATCCCAAATAAAACGCTTATTTTTACCCCGAAATGCTACACACCGAATAATAGCTTGCTCGTAAAAAGACTCTGGATGCGCCCCGAAAAATAGCACGGCACCACGCTTAAAAAATCCGTCAGAGTTAAATAAATGAAGATTTTGGCGAATCTGATTGTCAGATATTTCAGGAAGAAAACCCGCTTCCACCCTGAAATTGATAAAATTGCCTTCATCAATTTGTGTTTCCGGATCAAAGGTATTACAAGATGCTTCGTCGAAATATATTTTGTTGGATTGTTGGAAAAAATCACGCATCTGTTCCGATGTTGTTAGCTTTTGGCTGTTAGGGCCAACACGGACATAAATAGAACCGGAATATACATAAGGTTTATTGGTACCTGCCGGAACTTCAATTAGGGCTACATCTAGTCCTTCAACATTTATTATTTCAAAAGAACAATTCAGTTGAGGAGAAATTTCAGATATCGAATCTTGAATGGAAGAACGTTTTGAATTATCAATATTTACGCCCTTAATTTCGTTAGCATCGTTTACGCCAATCAATAAAACACCACCTGCGGCATTAGCAAAAGCACATATTTCTTCAGTAAGATCACGTACTTTTGATGGTACATTCACTTTGAATTCAGCATGATAGCCTTCACCAGATGCTATTATTGATTTTATTTGATTTGCGTTCATCTTTCTGGTTGTAGAAAAATTTGACCTAAAAGTATAAAAAATGAATAACAATAGGCACAGTTTTTTATAAAAACTTGCGGTAACTGCGGTATCTTCGGAAACTTAAACCCTCTCTGAAGATAAATTGGTATAAATTCCCCTTTGTTCGCGAAGGATTAACCCCTTATCGCAGAAGGTCAACATATATGCTTCCGCAGTCCTTTCAGTAATAGACAAACTTTTTGCCAAAGTGATATAATTTAGGCGCGTAAAGGTGAGCGGCAACTGATCCAGTAATTGCTACTTGCTGTTTTTGGGCATGGATAACTTGATTAACCTGCGGTCGAACTAAATCTTTTATCCAATTTGATTTCTGATCTTACCGGCTTATTCTACGTGTGATCTATAGCCTGCTGGAGCGCCAACTTTGCCAGCTTTGCCCCCGAGTACTCGGGGGCAAAGCTGGCAAAGTTGGCGGAATCTTCTGGGACTTCGGATTAACTCCTTATTCAAGGGGAGCGTACAAATTTATCCCGTTTTTAATATAGTTCGCACACCTGATAGGAAAAAGATACAGGAATGAATCATTTTGTAGGATTTAAAAATCCATATTGCTTATGATGCAACGTATGATAAAAGGCAAGTGTTTCATTTGCGTAGAACTCTATTTTGCTATCCTCTTTTACTTTGTTTATTAATAGTAAGTTATGCCCCCATGGCAAAACTGCGACAGCTTGTCGCAGTTTTGTATCTGCCTGATAATAGCGCTCATAGAAGCGTTTCATATCCCATAAATTACGAGGAGATAAGCCCTATCGATCTACTCATGCGGTGAAATAATAATTGTTAAAATAAAATTCATATTTTCTTTTACCCATTTTTAATTGATTGGTGACAACGCCAGATAATTTGTGCAAGTGGCACTTGCACGATTGGAAAATGCGGATAAGCTTCGGCAAAAGCTCTCATAAATTTAAGATTTCGTACCGAAAACCCTATATTATAATTAGGGCAAACACGCAGGTTTGCCCGTACGTTGATAAGGGTGTTCATTCTCCCAGCCATTTTTTGAAAGCTGTTACTTTGTCGATGCTTACGAAAATATCGTCAATAGGTTTGGGTGAAAGTTCTAACTTAAGATGACTTTTCGGGAATACATGAACTTGTTTAATGCTGCTGTGTTTGATAAGATATTGCCGGTTGATGCGGAAAAAATCAGTTGGATTTAGCTCATTCAACAAATTGTCCAGAGAATAATCAAGCGGATAGTGTTTCTGATCATTTAAAACGGCATAAGCCATTCCATCGGTGGAATAGAAATAAGCGATGTCGGAAACACCAAATGATTTGATTTTCTGTCCATAAGAAACAGAAAAACGTTCCCTGTAGCTAACTTCCTTTTTATTGATCATATCAAATAAAGCAGACATATCGACGTTTACTTTTTGACCGTTCCATTCTTTGTATTTGGCAATTGCACAGTTCAATTCATCCTGAACAATAGGTTTAAGTAGATAATCAATGCTTTTCAATTTGAAAGCGCGAATGGCATATTCGTCAAATGCCGTGGTAAAAATTATAGGAGAATCAACCTTTACTTTATCAAAAATGGCAAAACTCAAGTCATCCTCCAAATGAATATCAAGAAAAATCAGGTCAGGATGCTGATTGGTTTTAAACCATTCCACCGAATCTTCTACCGATTCGAGTTTAGCCAATACCTTAATTGAAGGATCGTAGGCCAATATCATGCTTTGAAGGCGGCGTGCTGCAAATTGCTCATCTTCAATAATCAGGACGTTCATATTTGGTTTGTTTAAAGTTTAATGTTCAAAATTTAATGTTACAGCATCATTTTTTTTTGATGAGTATTGTATAATTCAGTACACTCCGATAAGTCTAAAACTGCCACAAAGGCACAAAGACTCAAAGATACACAAAGTGTATATATCAAAGATTTAACACTTTGTGTGCCTTTGTGGCTTAGTGTCTTTGTGGCAATTTTTATTTTATTTACTTTTAGGAGTGGATTCATAATTACATTTTTATTATTCCAAATGTCTGCAATCTGCAATCTGCAACTCTCACTTTCTCATTTTCTCACCTTCCCATTTTCGCTCAACTAATCCTTATTAAAAAGATCAGTAAACATAGACGCATCCACTATTTTTCGCTTGCTTTCCGGCCAGTTGCGATACTTTTCAATCATTCGGATCAAATCTTCCTTCACAATTGGTTTCAACATAAAATCAATATCTTTCAACTTAAATGCACGTGTCGATAATTCATCTGTAGCAGTGGTAAATACTATTGGACAAGCAATTGAGATGCTATCGAATATTGCAAAGCTCAGGTTGTCTTCCAAATGAATATCCAATAAAATAAGGCTGGGTTCCTCATTATTTTTAAACCATTCAATCGAATCGACCACTGATTCAAGTTTGGCAACCACTTCAATAGAAGCATCAATTTCATTGATCATTCTCTCAAGGCGACGTGCTGCAAACTCTTCATCTTCAATAATAACTATTTTCATATCAAGTATTTTTATTTTCAATTTTATTCCTCAATCAAAGGAATACATGCGATAAAATGGGTGCTGGTTTTCTCAAATACCGGGATGGAATTATTGAGTAATCGGTAACGATTTTCTATGTTTTTCAGGCCAATACCTGTAGAATTCATGTGTGCCTCCCTCTCCTGAAGATTGTTCACCACGTTTAGTATGTTCAAATCGTCAATAAAAATCTCGATCACCAGGGGTGACTTTTTTGACATGGCATTGTGCTTAATGGCATTCTCAATTAGCAACTGCATGGCCAGGGGAATGATTTGAAGATTCATTTTATTATCAGGAATCCGTATATTTACCTTTATTTTATCCATAAACCGGATGTTGATCAGGAAAATGTAAGCTGTCAGAAAGCTAATCTCAGTACTCAGGCTCACCAATTCATTATCCTTGTTTTCAAGTACATAGCGATATACTTTGGCCAGATGTTCAGTGAACTGTTCTGCCAATTCAGGCTCCAATCGAATCAGTGAAGTCAAAACATTCAGGCTGTTAAACAAAAAGTGCGGGTTAACCTGCTGCTTCAATACATCGAACTGAGACTGAAGATTTTCTTTTTCCAGTTTCAGCAATTGAATATTGGCTTGGGTCAGTTCATTGGTTCTCTCGCGAATGGTTTGTTCGAGATCTAAATTGATCTGTTCAAGTCGATTGTGTGCCGCTTTTATTTCTTCCTCGGCTTTGATGCGGTCTGTAATATCTTTAGCCGTCCCAACAATGGCAGGTAACCCATCGAATTCGGTTAAATTGGTTGATAGGGTAACCGGAACCCTGGTATGACCATCTTTGTGGAGCAAAGTAAATTCGTAACTCCATGAACCATAAGTACCCTTTTCCCTTTCCATGTACTTCTGAAGTCCTTCTTCACCACATTCGGGTGGGACGACAGTTGAAAAATGCATACCTGTCAATTCATCAACCGTATAGCCTAATATATTGACAATGGAGTCGTTTACAAAAACAAATTTCTTATCCTGAATTACGAATAACCCTTCCTGTAAACTCTGGATCACACAGCGGTAATGTTCTTCGGATTTGCGGATGGCTTCTTCCATCGCTTTGCGTTCCGAAATATCAATGATGAGGCCGCGAGTGCCCATGAATTCTCCATTTTCAAGCATGGCAGCGGCGTAAAAGATTGCAGGAAAGGTGGAGCCATCTTGTCTCAGAGCGGTATACTCATTAGAAAAACCGAGCCCTTTTTCCTGAAAGGTCTTTTGCATATTCGCCACCATTCTTGCACGATCTTCGGGAATTACACCATCCAATGCATGAAACCGAATATTATCGGATGTAAAACCCATCGCAATTTGTCCAGCTTTATTAAGATACGTTCCAATACCCTGCGCATCAAGCTCATAGACACACTGAGGAAGTAAATCAGCCAATTCCCTAAACTTGCGTTCGCTCTTCTCAAGCTGTTCCTGCATCCGTTTCCGTTCAGTAATATCGCGCACAGAAACGAAAGCGGCAGGCGTCTCATCATAAATGATTGAAGTGGCAGTATATTCAATATCAACTAGTTTCCCATCTTTATGGATAAATGTAGCATAATCTATTACCGGTATGGTATTACCCTCCGTTGGTTGAAAAAGTTTGTCAATAATTCTATCTTTGTCCCAATTAAACAACATGTCAGAATCTAGTGGACTTGTCATTTCATCTGATGTATACCCAAGCAGTTCGCAAAATGATTTGTTTACATAGGTAACACGGCTATTTTGAGTGATGTATATTCCATCTCTCGAATTTTCAATCATGCTTTGATACAACTCATTATTTTCCGATAGACCCTTTTGATCAGAATTGAATATTTGCATTTGATACCCTTAGGTTAAATATGTTTTATATTAATAGTGTGAAGATAGGGTATCCAATTCAAACATGGAAATTTAATCACCATGAATACCAAGTTTTAGCTCATGAATGAGCCCTTCAATGGGTTGAAAATAACTTTGAAAATTATCATGACGAATATCGGGATGTCAAAACCAGATTAACGACCTTCTACCTATTGTTGTGTTAAGGCTACAATGTCGCAATACAATGTTGCTGCCACTATTGGTGCATCCCGAGTACTCGGGATCAATATTTGTAGAAAGCCAGAATTGAATGTAAAATGGCAGGTGCAGCGCACCGGAATATTTCCAAATAAATTACGGTGCGCTGCACCTTGGGGTTGCGGTATTTCACCTATTTCTACAAATATTAAAAGTGCGCTGCACCAGGAGCGGTAGCAGCTAGGTAATGCAGACATTATGTCGTGTCCACTAAGGATTCGGAGTCGATCCGTCAAAATAGCTGTACCATGACATTAGCCAATTAATGAATATCGATATTTGTTTTTCCTTTCAACTGAATGATTTTGCCTTTCCAGCCAAAAGTACCAGTCAAGCCGTTGGGCAAAGTTACTTCGCCCTGTATGCCCGTGGTTCCAGATCTTTTCAAATCAAAAACAATCATTCCTGATGGATGAGGCATCTGACCTTTAATGAATTTCAAATCTCCCAAAGCGGGTTCCATATTGATGGTTTTAAAGCCTTCCGACGATGGACGTATGCCTGCAACTGTTGCCAGAAAATCGTAATTCGGACTAGCGCTCCAGGCATGACAATCTGAACGTGTAGGATCTTGCTTTTCGGCAAAAGTGGTTAAGCCATTACGAAGCATTTCTTTCCACGGACCAAGGGTATTCAGGTAACGATCGGCCATACCGGTCTTTTTGAGCGCCTGTGTCAGATAAAATCTGAAATACAAAGTAGGCTGTATAAGCTTTTGATCGTTCATAATCTTCTCAATCATGGCTTGCTGCTCGTTTTCAGGAATGGTATTGGTCAGTATGCTAAAAATCTGTGCGTGCATGCTAAACTCATTTTTATCAGGCGTATCGGCGAGATATCCACGATTTACATCCCAGCAATTCTGGTATACTGACTTGGTCAGATTATCGGCTAACTGCTTATATTTATTAGACTGAACAGGTTGATCAAAATAATCATACAAATCAGCTGCACGTTGAGCCGCATAAGCAAATTGCATGGTGAGGATCGATGATTGTCCGTCATTTCGTCCACCTTTGGGAACACCACCGATGCGATTTTTGGTCATCCAGGGCCATTCATCAGCCCAATCTACAAAATTCCAATATTCCACGTTACCCAATAGACCAGTTTTGGGGTCGATGCGTAGGGTAAACCAATTCAGCACCTGATCAATTCCCGGGAGAAAGGTCTTCACAAACTTCGGATCATCGCGCAACGTCCAGTAATCGTGCACCATATCAACCCAATAGAGCGAGAAAGGAGGAATTACCTGAGGATTGACAGAGGGATAACGACTTTGGGTCAATCCATCATACAAGCGTGATTCATCATAACACATGAGTGCATTGCGGACCAGTCGATCATCACCCGAGACATACATTGAAATCAAGGCCTGAATTCGGGTATCGCCTACATATTGAAGCTGCTCATAGTAGGGGCAATCATAATACGTTTCGTTAGCGCACAGGCGTGCAGTGCGCCATCCCACATTCCATATTTGTTTTAATTCAGGCTGGTCGGTTTCAAAAACAGCATTTTCCTGAAGTGGATAAGCGGTAAACTGGCTTGAAAAATTATTCAATATCAATGATTCGCCTTTTGTTTCAATTTCAAGTTGAAGGTACCTCCAGGTGCGGAACCATAAGGGCCTGAAGAGTCTGTTGTCTCCACCATCAGGGAGAAACAGATCAGCAGTTCCATTGATAGTTTTGCCTTCAATGTCATTTCTATTGCCCTTATTTCCAGTAGCTTCAAACAAGGATTCAGCATATATCAATCTGATTTGGCTTCCCTTACCTTTGGAGACTAATAATTCAGGATATCCTGTTGTCAGGTTACCCTGATCGAACAAGATGGTCAGCTTTTGATTGGCTGGAATGGTCCATTTTACTTTACCCTGGAGAAATGCATCGGGAGCAGAGGTTGCCAAACCGACGGATGAACCTTTCGATGTTGTTGAACCGGTCGATGTTCGCCTTATAGTTGCAAATCGTTGTTCTGACTGTTCCATTTGCGGAATTCGTCGTGGAGTCAAAACCCAGTTGATATCTGTTCCCACTCCCTTTGGATGCCCCGCATCAATTGTTTTGGTCTTGCTCCAGCTTTGATCGTTAAAAGATTCTGTTTCCCAATTCCACGGATACAATGCAGCATCAAGCCGATCACAAGGCCCTACAGCAATAAATTCCCTGAGAGATTCCCGGGCATCAGCAGAAGTAGGAAGATAAGCCTTACTTTTCAGAACTTTCCATGTTATATCTGTGTTAACTATTTCTTCAGAAGCCGAATTGCCCTGCACAATGAGGCCTGTTTTAAGTGAAAACTGAGCATACGGTTTGTTCCCCGCGAAATTCCATACCATCACTGCCAATAAGTTTTTGCCAGACTTCAGAAAAGGTGCAATATCAATACTTTCATAATACCAATGCGCCAAATCTCCACGTGAAGGTCCAAAGCAAACAGCCTTTCCATTCACAAATAGCCGGTAACGATTATCGGCAGAAATATGAATTATGAATTCCGAAGGAACATTCCTTAAATCAAAGGTTTTTCTGAAATGAAAAACACCATATTCAAGAACCGATTCAGTGGAATGAGTGATCCATTGTGCCTGCCAATGGTTGTTGAGTAATTCAGGATTGATTTTCCCAAGAGGAACAAGCTGATTGGTTTGTGATGCAGCCGGCAAGGTAATCAGGACAAATAATAAAATAAATAAATTCGATCGCATAGTAGAGGTTTGTTGGTTAGAATCAGCATTCAATATTTCCTTATTTCTTATTCCATAATTCTTATTTCTTATTCGATATTAGTAATTGGAATAAGAAATAAGGAATAAGAAATAAGGAAACCAAAGCAAAACCCATAAATACTTTACAGGTATCTATGGGTTCAATATCTTGTAAAAACAATCTAAAAGTGATTAAAGCTTGAGCATATCATCCTGTAATTCAGCTTCTGCCACTGCCATCTGTTTCATAAACTCAGCGACATAAGAAGGATACTTTTCAATATCCTGCAGTTTTTGAGTTTTCAACTGTAGTTCTTTCAACTTGTGACCCAGGTCCTCCATGCCAAAAGTCATGACCGATGATTTGGCTTTGTGAGCCAATTCCCCCAGTTCTTTCCATTTTTTTTCAGCCAAAAGATTGTTCATTCCATTTCTGAATTCAGGCAACTGATCAAAGAACAACTGAATAAATTCCTTGGTTACTTCTGATTCTCCGCCTGTAATTTCATTAAGGTAATCCAAATTTGTAGAGCGAGTTTGATTCATTATAAGGCTTTTTTGAAATATTTCGAGTATCGCAATAATACAAAAATTAATTGTAATAACCAACTATTTATATTTAATTCTGCAAAAACATAATATCTTTGCTGAAATGATAAATTTCATACTTTGAGCGAAGGCAAAATGCTACTTTTGTTTTTTTAAATTGAATCAAATATATGCAAATAACAGCTTTAAATCAAATACACAAACTGGCAGGCGCCAAAATGGTAGAGTTTGCAGGTTTTGAAATGCCCATAGAGTATTCTGGAATCAAAGACGAACACATGACCGTCCGTGAAGCGGTTGGAGTATTTGATGTTTCTCACATGGGTGAGTTTTGGATAAAAGGTCCACAGGCACAGGAACTTGTCTCACGTGTGACAACGAACGATGTATCAAAACTCACCACCGGGCAGGCACAATATTCCTGTTTTCCCAACGGCAAAGGGGGAATCGTTGACGACTTACTGGTTTATTATTATTCACCAGAAAAATATATGCTGGTAGTCAATGCTTCCAACATTGAAAAAGACTGGAATTGGATTGTTGCCAACAATACAAATGGAGCAATCATTGAAAATTGTTCTGACGGGATCAGCCAATTGGCCGTTCAGGGGCCTAAAGCAACTGCTACCCTTCAGAAATTAACCAAGATTGACTTATCAAAAATAAAATATTACACTTTTGTTACCGGATCAATTGGTGGAATTGATGAAGTAATTATCTCAGCAACAGGATATACCGGTTCAGGAGGATTTGAACTTTATTTTAAAAATGCTGTAGCCGAACAACTTTGGAAGGTGATTTTTGAAGCTGGTGCCGAATTTGGAATCAAACCAATTGGACTGGCAGCGCGCGATACTTTGCGTCTTGAAATGGGTTATTGTTTATATGGCAACGACATCAACGACACCACTTCACCAATTGAGGCAGGTCTTGGATGGATTACCAAATTCAATGGTCATCAATTTATTGACAAAGATTTTCTGCTGATGCAAAAGCAGGAAGGTGTTGACCGCAAACTTCGCGGATTTGAAATGATCGACCGTGGTATTCCTCGTCACGACTATGAACTAACTGATCATGATGGAAATGTGATTGGCCATGTAACCTCAGGGACCATGTCGCCAGTGTTGAATAAAGGTATCGGCATGGCTTATGTGAATAAAGAATATTCAGCTTTCGGGACTGAGGTCTTTATGAATGTACGCAATAAACAGCTGAAAGCTAAAATTGTCAAGTTACCTTTTATCAATCCATTATAATTGGCAATTTATCAACAATATAAAAAAACCTGCAGGTAATATTTCTGCAGGTTTTTTTTTATCCTTCAAATAGATGGTTAATTTTTTCTCTATGAAAAGCTTCAAAATACTATAATTTTAGAATATAATCAGCACTGTCCTTGAAATTTTCAGGATCCATCTCCACAAAATAATTCTTTACTCCGCACTTATCAGCAGCCTGAAAAAACTCTTTCCAGTCTACGACACCTTGTCCAATAGGTACTTGTTTTTCAGCCTTAGTCGACCAATCGGCCAGATGGGCTGAGAGAAAACGGCCTGGATATTTGTTGAAATAATAGGCAGCCCTATACCCAATGCTGATAACAGCCACCTGAAACTGCATTTTCACCATGTCAGGATCAAAACGATCCATCAGTTCATCATAAATTAAGGTGTCGTCAATCTTTGCGAATTCCGTATGATGATTATGGTAACCCAATTGAATTCCTAATCTTTTAGTCTTTGCACCAAACTCGTTCAGCTCATCAATTGCTTTATGCCAATTGTCCATAGAGGCGCTTTCTGGCAATCCGAAACTGGAGCAAATCATTTGTTGCTGGCCTGATTCGAGTGCAAAATCCATTCTTTCCTTCAAGTTGGTACGCAGTTCACCCATTCCATAATGGGTACTTTGTAATACAAGACCTGAATCTTCCACTATATTTTTCATTTCCGATCCACTCATACCCACCAATGGTCCAAATCCAGAACTTTCATATCCGGGAGGTGAACACATCTCAACGCTCTGATAACCCAGGTCGACCATCATTTTTAGGGTGCCGCCAAAATCTTTGATCAATTGATCTTTTACGGTCCAAACCTGAAAGCCCAGTGGTTTGTTCAACGCTTTTAAACCCATTGAGGCCTGGAGGTTCATTGGAATCTGAGAGGCAAGCATGGCGCCTCCAATTCCCATTACACTTCGGCCAAAAAATTGTCTTCTATTCATCATGATAGATTTCTTATTTCTTATAATATTTACGTCTTCATTCTAAGGTGATTTAGTAAAAAAGATCAGTCAACAATCCTCTTAAATAGTGTCAGGGTTCCAACCTTTTCTATAATCGCGTGTCAAATATTTGTTAGCCTCCGCAACATTGGTAATCTTTCTGGCAACTGCATCATATTTTAATGTCCGTCCCGTCCTCATTGCAACTGCGTATAAATTCACCGCTTCGGTTATCGGCATTGCATCCGTAAAACTTCCTGCACATTGTTTTCCAGTTTTTATACCATCCATAAATTTGATAAACCCTGCAGCTTTTTCCTTTTTGGGTAGCTCTTGAACATTCTTACCAGCCATACTTTTTTCAGGAATAAGCTGTGGGTTATCAACATTGAATCCAGCTAAAATCTTACCCTTATCACCGATGAACATCATACCTTCTGCAGGCATTTCCTTATTGTCATCATACAATTCCTGGGGAACTTGTGGTCGCATTCCACCATCATACCAGATCAAATCAATTGCAGGACGTGCTCCTTTAGCTGGATATTTAAACCGAACTGAACTGGCCATTGGAAATGAAAAGTCGTTTTGTACCTGAAAAGCTGTCGAATCACGAATACCACATACATGGCTGAAAGTGGGTTCAATAATAGTGGGATTTTCCAGTCCGAGGGCTTTGTAAACAGTCCATAAACTATAATGACCCATATCGGCCATCGAGCCTCCGCCAAAATCGTACCAACCTCTGAACACCATGTTGGTATAATGTGGATGATAAGGACGATCGGATTCAGGCCCCAGCCATAAATCCCAATCCATTCCCTTTGGCACCTCAGGTGTCTCGGTTGGAAGGGTTGGATATTGCGGCCATACAGGACGATTAGACCAGTTGTGAACCTCCTTTAAGGTTCCGATTGATCCATCATTAATCCAGCTCATTACCTGATCCATGGAGCCATTCGAATCCCAGGGAATTAAATGGGTGGTTACTTTCGATTTTGCAGCAGTTTCAATCACGCGCCGACCTTCCTCCAAACGGTTGGAGATGGGTTTGTGCATACTCACATTGATCCCTCTTTTGATAGCAGCCATGGCAATTAAACCATGTAGATGGTCAGGAGTCATTATTTTAACAGCGTTCAGGTCTTTTTCTTTTTCAAACAATTCACGGAAATCGGCATAAGCATTGATTCCCTTAATCTTTTGATCTATATGGAATTTGGAATAATAGATATCCACGATCTCTTTTCCATTGTCGCGTCCTCCGGGTATCGTATTGTCACCACCCGATTTCCAATCTGGCATGCTAAGGGTTGTGCGGATCTCGTCTCTGAGACCATCTTTACCCCAATCCAGATAGCCAGTTGCGTACTTTTGAGGGTCACAAACTGCAATAATCTGAAGTCCTGAAATCGGTAAAAGAGGCAGGAGTTCTCGCAATCCCTGGGTTCCTGTACCAATATAGGCGAGCGTTATTTTATCACTAGGCGCCACAAAACCGTTTCCGCCCAATACATGTCTGGGTACGATGGTCAAAGCCAGGGCAGCTGAAGTAATTCCCCCTATAAATTTACGGCGGTTGAGTAGTTTGCTTCTTCCGCCTTCTTCTGTATTCAGGTTTTGGTGGCCTGAAGGAAGTGTTTTTTCGTTCTTCATGTAAGTTAGAGTTAGCTCAATAATTTTTATCAATAAGGCACGCAAAAGATACGAAATTTTTCTTAAATTAACCTATTATTTTAAAAATATATAAATTAAGTAAATTTCAACCATTTTCTCAATCTAAGATATTATAAAAAACTTATGAAGAATTGTATCAAGAAACTGGCAAAAAGAACATTCTTGTTTTTTTATAGTATTTTCTTTTTAATAACCAGTTGTAATTCAACATACTATGTTAGTAATGCAGGCAACGACTCAAACAATGGACGATCTGTAAACAGTCCATGGCAATCTTTGGGCAAGGTAAATTCAGCCTCACTGACTGCAGGGGATTCTGTATTATTTAAGTCAGGAGACTTCTGGTATGGTGAAATGATTCCAAAAAGCGGGAGGTCAAAGGCCAGAATTACGTATGGGGCCTATGGTAAAGGCAACAAACCTTTAATACATGCCTCCCTTACCAAAATGGACATTGGTGATTGGGTGGATCTGGGAAACAATATCTGGAGAAGTACAAATAGGTATGCCACTGAAATCGGCAATGTATTTTTCAATAATTCTTTTTGCGGAATACGAAAATATTCAGATGAAGAATTGACTGAACAAGGGCATTATTACTTCAATACCTCAACTAATTATATTACAATTTTTTCAAAAGGCAATCCTGCAATCTATTATACAGATCTAAAGCTTTTATCGGCTATCAATCTGGTATCTATAAAAAATAAAGCGAACATAAATATCAGGGATTTAAATTTAAGTTATACAAGTGGCTATTCAGTGGCATGTAATTCTGTTTCAGCAATAACCCTTAGTAACCTGACCATGACCTGGATAGGAGGACAAACCCAATCGGGCGAAGTGAGAAAAGGAAATGCAGTCGAATTTTGGAACAACTGTCAGAATGCGTTGGTTGAAAATTGTACCGTTGGCGAGGTTTTTGATGCCGGACTCTCAAACCAGGGTGACAATGCCACCCAATCGGATATCACCTACCGCAAAAATGTCATTTACAATTGTGAATACTCTTATGAATATTTCCTGCGTGGGGGCACTACCTCAAACATTCTATTTGAAAATAATACCTGTGTTGATGCGGGCCTTGGCTGGGGTCACACTCAAAGGAAAGGACCATCGGGGCGCCATATCCGCATTGCAGGTACACCACCCATAACCTACAATTTTGTGATCCGCAACAATATTTTTTACAATGCACTGGATGTATTAAATTATACCCGCGATATTGAAGGACTTGAAAGTGGTTTTACTTTTGATTACAATGATTTGTACCAGCCCTCAGGCAACAAACTGGCACAGATCAAAATGGTGCACTCTACAACCTTCTCAGACTACCAGAAAACCACAGGTTGGGAAGCCAATTCTATTAATGCAGATCCCTTATTTATGGATGCTGCAAACCATAATTACCGATTGGCTCCCAATTCGCCCTGTATTGATGCCGGCGATCCTTCATCTACATTAGATACTAACGGAACACGTTCTGATATAGGAGCTTATGAAAGTAATTACTAATTAATGGTTGAATTCAGATTGAATTATTCCCTTAATCCTTTTTTTCGCCTTTTTCCTCTTTTAGAGGCTCTTTTGCCAGCATTTTTCCATTCTGATCAAAAGAAATTTCTAATTTATCTTTTCCCTTTACAGCTTCCATTTCAAAAGTAGTGGCACCTTTTGTATCTATTGCCTTTTCAATTTCATCAACCTTATATCCGGCAAAATCTTTGGCAATGGTAGCTTTTACACCCTGTGGAAGTTCACTTTCTTTGATTCTGGATTCAGTCTCAAGCAGATTTCCTTTGGCATCAACCAAAACAGATGTTTTCACATTGTTCAGTATAAATTCTGCTTCAAATTCTCCTGGTTTCTCAACGCTCCATTTTACTTTTTGAGCCGTAGGAAATTTTGCAACAAATGCAGTCTTGGTTGCTGCCGGAATTTTTTCATCCTTTGGATTTATAGCTGAAACGCCCATTACATAAGCCAGAATAACGAATAATGTTAATAATTTTTTCATGATTTTATATTTTTAAAGATTTTATACCACAAATATAAGTATGAAGTTGGTGGAAATTTAGGATTTTTAATTGATGTTCAAGATTGTTCAATGCAAATAAACAAAATCTGATTATTCATAATATAATCCAAACATGGACCTATTGCATAACCCCTTTATTTACTGTCAAAATCACTACAATCAACCTCTCATTTCAGTATCCAAACATTACCATTGCTATTCTTTCTTTAAGGTTTATTTAAACTATACATGAAACAGGATAAATTTGTACATTGTATAAACCGGATTGATATAAAACGCAAGGGAACTGATAATTTATTCCATTTATAGTATAACTGGTTATTAATTCTATGCTAACTCCTTACTAACTCAATATGAACTCAATACCAACTCAATATGAACTCAATAGCGAATGGGTACATTATGGGTATATTATGGGTACATAATGGGTACATTACGGGTTCATGAACCCATTATGTACCCATAATATACCCATTGAATACCCATTCGCTATTGAGTTCATATTGAGTTAGTATTGAGTTCATATTGAGTTAGTATAGAATTGGTATAGAATTGATATTGAGTTCGTAATATGGATTGAAAGTTCTTTTCTTTTAGAAATAGCCAGGAAAATGGTTCTTGAATGGCGAAATTACCAAGGGTTAAAGACTGAATATGTGGCACTTACCTTAAACGGTAGGACTAATGGATTGATCTAAAATTGGAAAGATAATTCGTTTGCAGAAACAGATCTAATGAGTACATCATGTTCTGGAATAGCTTTACCAGAAAATGGGCAAGGCAAAAAAAATTCTCATAAAGGTTTGGAAAATTTCTTTATTGTCAACTATTGGGCATGCTTTTCTATTCAATTTCAAACTAAAAATTGAACTGCATGTATTCTTTTCAACATTAATTAGAGTTGAGCTACACTTGTTTGAGTGCCATCTGGTGCATTTCATTTAAATAGCTGTACTCCAATGAAAGATGGTAGTTTTTGCATATTTCATTGGCAATTGCAAGTCCAAGGCCGTTGGACTCACTGGACGTCACCTGTTTAGCAAACCGGTGGAATAATCTGGAAATATCAATTTGAGTTTGTTCACCAGTATTGGAAATGGTTATTTCCTGATTTTGGGAAGAAATGAATATTTTTCCATTTTTAATGTTGTGCCTCAGCGCATTGCTCAGCAAATTGTTAATAAGAATTTCAGCAAGCATTGGATTCATCGTCAGAAAGACCTTTTCATCCAGATTGACAACTACTTCAATTTGCTTCAAAGCAAAAAGTTCGTCGAGGTATTCGACCCGCGAAAGGATCAACTGGCATATATCAATTTCCGTTAATTCGACGAATTGTTTATTTTCAATTTTAGAAAGTAAGAGTAAAGCTTCATTGAGTTTTGAAAGACGGATTGCCGATTCAAATGCTGCATGGATTTGTTGGTGCTGCTTGTCGTTCAGCGCTTTATCATGCAATACCAGTTCCAATTTGGATTTGATAATAGCCAGCGGTGTTTGAATTTCATGGGAAGCATTTTCTGTAAATTCTTTCAGATTGACAAAATCGGCCTGGATTTTACGCATCATAATTTCAAGGGTGCTGTTTAACTGATCGAATTCAGAGATTCCTGTATGGTCAAAACTGATAGTTTTGTTTTCGGTCATCTTCCATGCACTCAAAACGGAAAGGCTGTTGAAGAATGGGGACCATGCCTTAGCAGAAAGCCATCGGTTCAGGAAAAAAAGCGCAAACAAAACGAAACCAAAAAGTACAGCCATAAAGGAAAATATCACCATCTGGAGATCTTCCGATTCGAACAAGGATTGAAGTAAAACGATTTTATAATAACGATCATTTGATTTGACAGAAAAGCTCATTTTGCGAAAAGTAATCAATTCTTTTTCATCCTGATCGTAGGCCAAAGTATCAGAATAATGCTTGTATTCAGGAAGATAGTCAACCTGTTTGATAAAAATGGAATGATCAGGAGACACAAGAGAATCAGACAATAGTGGATTTTGCTGAAGGTATAGGAGAATGTATGCCTGGCGGGAATTAAGCATTTCACGGATATTTTGGTCAACTACCTTACCCAATGCAAAATAGAAAAGTACCCCGGCAATAGAGAATACAAGGAAGGTGAGCGCCAGAAATCGTCTGCTTATTTTAGTTTGAAGTTTCATAATGAAAAAAGGTATCCTGTTCCATATACATTGTGAAAATAATCAACACTGGTCTTTTCCAATAACTTGCGCCTGAGGTTTTTGATGTGTGAATAAACAAAATCGAACGAGTCAGCGGCATCAGCAAAATCGCCCCAAAGATGTTCTGCAATAGACTCTTTGGTAAGCACCCGACCTGGATTGGAAACAAAAAACATCAACAAATCGAATTCCTTACGGGTAAGTTGTATTGGTTCACCATCCACCTGTACCAGCCTGCTTTCAGGCTGAATGGTCATTTTGTCGAAGATCAGTTTCTGTTTGCCTTCAAACTTTCGACGGCGAAGGAGCGATTTGATGCGCGAATTAAGTTCAGGAAGATGGAACGGTTTGGTCAAATAATCGTCAGCACCCATATCCAATCCTACTATTTTATCGTCCATTGAGTTCTTGGCTGAAATAATGATAATACCAGTTTCAGGATGAACCTTTTTTAATTCTTTAATCAGTGAAAGCCCATTTCCATCAGGCAATCCAATATCGACCAACATACAATCGTACTCATATAAATTGACTTTTTCAGTTCCCAATTCAACGGATCCGGCATGCTCACATCGATAGCCTTCTTCCTCCAGGTAGGTTACTATCGTTTCACAAAGGGCAATTTCATCTTCAATTACTAAAATCTTCATTATGAAAATTTTTCTACAAATATAAGAGCAAATATTGGAGAAATTTGGAAAATAAAATAAAGGAATTCAAAATAATTTAAAATTCATAAGACATGAAAACCTATCAAACTGAATTATACCAGGAACCAATCATATTGTTGCACTTGCCCTTACCAGAAAAATCCCAAATTTCTACCAATTTGCCAAGTAGATTTAAAGCCTAAATGAATACAAATTCGAAATATTTATACAGATTTGTACCGATTTTAAGTCAAAGGAAACAGATAAAACAGATTATCAATCGAATAGCCTGTCATTTAAAGTTTTATAAAATTACTCTTCCCCTTGACATTAGTAAGTAATTTGACGTATCTTTATAATAAAAACATAGAATAAAATGATTCGCTTTAAAATATTTCTTGTTCTGTTATTCTTTTCATCAGTCAGTTTTGGTCAGGTTTATATCAATGAATTTATGGCTTCGAATACTTCGACCATCAAGGATCCTGATTATAACAATGAATCCGATTGGATTGAATTGTATAATGATGGAACGACGGCGGTAAATCTGGATGGTTATTTTTTGACAGACAATCTTGCTAAGCCAAACAAATGGGCAATTACCAATGTAACCATTGCAGCTAAGGGATTTGTAATCTTTTGGGCTGATAGCAATGATTCAGGAAATCATACCAGTTTTAATCTGAATGCGACTGTAGAACAGATCGGATTATTTAAACCTGATCTGTCGGTAGTCGATTCCTTAAGTTATGGACTTCAGGATCCCAACATTTCGTTTGGACGATCGACCGACGGAGGAAGTGTATGGGCATTATTTACCATCGCAACGCCGGGAGCAACCAATAATACAACCCCCAATTCAGGAATTGTAAAAAGTGATCCTGGTTTTTCACTTCCAGGAGGAGTTTATCACAGTTCAGTTTCCCTTGAAATTAAATCAATCTTTGGAGGTGATGTGCGCTACACCCTTGATGGTTCTGAACCAAATGAGCAGTCTGCAATAGTGAATGGAGCGATAACTATTGATAAAAATACTGTTGTTCGTGCCCGTATTCATAAATCGGGTCAGATATTGGGTCCCGTTATTACGAACACCTACCTGATCGATACTGAGAACAAAATCAATAATCTGCCCATTGTCTGTGTGTCATCCGACCCGGCGAACTTCTGGGATCCGGTGAAGGGCATTTATACAGTGCACAGTGTGAAGCCGGATTGGGAGATTCCAATAAATATTGAACTTTTTGAGAATGACGGCAGAACAGGATCGGCGTTCAACTTAAGGGCAGGAGCGAAATCAACAGGATTGTATTCCTGGCAATTGCCAGAAAAGATGTTGGGTATATCCTTTAGAAAAGCTTATGGGGCAAGCAAGCTGGAGTATCCACTGATTTTTGATAAAGCGCGTAAAGTATTCGACACCTTTTCGCTCAGGGCTTCGGGAAGCGACTGGGGCAATACCTTGTTCAGGGACGGTATGATACAAACTGCGGCTGTTGAAAACACCAATATCGACAATTCGGGTTTCAGAGCCTGCGTAGTATATATCAACGGCCAGTATATGGGAATTCACAACATGCGGGAGAAAATAGATGAAGATTATATTGTGGGGAATCATGGCCTGGCCTCGGGAACCTTTGACATGATTGAAGAAATTGATGCCGGACATTATGCAGAAGCGGGTGATTTTACTGCCAATGACTATTTTCTTTCTTTGACTGCAAAAGATTTGACAAATCAGGCCAACTATGACGCGGTGGCTGCACAGATGGATATTGACGATTTTACCGATGTGGTTTGTACCGAAGTGTATAGCGGCAATAGTTCGATTGGTCACAACTTAATGAAATGGAAACCCAAAGATACAGGCAAGTGGAAATGGATTCTCATGGATTTTGACCGTGGTTTTTTTGGAGCCAATAACCAATTGATTAGTTTCTATGTCAATGATGACGGATGGCCATTCAGGGATTTGATTAAAAATAACGAGTATAAAAAACTCTTTGGATTAAAGCTTTCTGATCTAATGTTTACCACCTTCAATCCTCAAAGGATGATTGCAGAGATCGACGCGCATCAACAAACCATTGAGGCAGAAATGCCAAACCATGTGACACGTTGGGCAGGGACAAGGGGAACCGGAACCTACAGCAGCGTTACTGCCATTTCTTCGGTCGATTACTGGCATTCAGAAGTAGAAAAGTTAAGAACATTTGCCAAGGCCAGGCCAGGGGTCATACTGAACGATTTAATCAATTATGGGTTTAATATACCAGTAGCAGTTTCTGTAACCACTTTCCCTGCCAAATCAGGAGTATTGACCTTTAACGGTTTGAAAATCCCCGTTGACGTATGCTCAGGGGGCTATCCGAAAGATGAAACCATTAAGTTAACTGCCGAAGCGAAGGATGGGTTTAAATTCATAGGTTGGAAAGCCAAGGGCGATTCACTTGTTATTCCAAAAGAAAGTAGTTGGAAATATTCGGATACAGGGGTCGATTTGGGAACTTCATGGAGGAATGCAGATTTTAGCGACACGAACTGGAAATCGGGACCAGCAGAGCTGGGATACGGTGACGGGGATGAAAAAACAGTGATCAGTTATGGCGGTGATGCCAATAACAAATATATATCGTCTTATTTCAGAAAGAGTTTTGTATTGAACAACAAACTAAAGGTCAGCGGATTGACATTGTTGCTGAAATGTGATGATGGTGCAGTTGTTTATCTCAACGGGAATGAAATTCAACGCTATAACATGCCCACTGGAGCAATTGGTTTTGGAACAACTGCTGTAAGTTCAATTATTGGAGCTGATGAATCTGATTTCCATACCTTTTCGATTGGTTCAGAATTCCTGGTTAACGGGAATAATGTAGTTGAAGTTGAAGTTCACCAAAATGTAGCAACCAGTGGTGATGTGAGTTTTGATATGGCATTATCGGCCACCATGACAGGTAGCGCCAATTATTTATCAACAGCGAAAGAACTGATTGTAAATACACAAACAGCAGTGAATATTACGGCTGTATTTCAAGGCGACGGGAAGTGTATTTTACCGGCTGAAATATCTGGAGTCATGACTTTACAGAAATCTTGCTCTCCTTATCTAGTTCCTGAAAACGTACATATTACGTCCACTGGGAAACTGATAATTGAACCAGGAGTTGAACTTTGGATGTCGGACGGGGTATCTATTTCATCATTGGGTCCTGTCAAGGCAATTGGAACCAAAACTGAGCCTGTTGTGTTTAAAAGCAATCCTCAAAGTATAAATAAGAAATGGGGCAACATTAGCATTAATAACGCCAACGATACAGTCTGGTTTAAAAATGTAATCATTGAAAATTCCTCGCAAGGGCCTAACCCTGTTCGCGATATTGCTGCCATTGCAGTATCCAATTCAACAGTTGTATTCGACAATATAACCGCTGAGAACGTCTATAAAAACCCTATTAACGTATATAATTGTCAGACTACTCTTATTAACAGTCGGTTACATTCAGACTATGCCGGATGTGACGAACTAAATGTTAAAAGGGGTAAAATATTAATCTCTAATTGTGAATTTATTGGGAATTCCGGTTTTGATTCTGACGCCATCGACTTTGGCGAAATGGCCAATGGGAACGCTACGGTTAAGAATAGCTATTTTCACGATATGGACGGGTTTAACTCAGATGCAGTCGATTTGGGTGATCATGCCAAGAATGTAATCATTGATGGGATTGTGGTCTATAACATGCAGGACAAAGGCGTTTCGATAGGACAACAATCGTCAGCAAAGATCACCAATTCTGTTTTTATCAACTGCGGAATGGGTGCTGGAATGAAAGATTCAAGCAGTGTATCGATCGATCATTGTACCTATTACGGTAATTTTTATGCACTAGCAAATTATCAAAAGCATCCGGGTGATGCAGGGTCCAATTTGGTAGTAACCAATTCAATACTTTCCAACTCTTATGAATCGGGATATTTTAGCGATGAATATTCAGCCATCAGTATTTCCAATTCATCGGACGACACGGAGCTCTTGCCAGCGGGGAAAAATAACCTGAATGTAAATCCACTGTTTACAAATACGGCTATCTACGACTTCGCACTTTTATCAGGATCACCTCTCATAGGCGCGGCAACCAATGGTTCGATAGGCGCCAATTTGAAGTTACCGGCCCTTCCGTTTTCTGCAATGATCAGTGAAATTGCATACATTACAGAACCTGGTACAGAAGATCTTGAATTTTTAGGATTGTATAATCCGGGGGATTCACGAATTCAGTTGGATAGTTGCCAATTTGCAAGTGGCATTTCCTACACCTTCCCTATTGGTGCATCCATAGGGGCAAAAGAGAAAATCTATGTCACTTCGAATGCAGCTTCTGCGTTTTGGAACGGCAGGGGTGCAGTTGTTTACCAGTGGGAAAGCGGCCATCTATCTGATGGAGGTGAGAAAGTTCAATTGGTCAACAGATTTGGGAAAGTGATTGACCAGGTAATATATGATATTAAAGCGCCATGGCCGGTGCCTCTAAATTCGCAGCAAGGAATTACGTTGACCCGTTTCGATGTGGATAACCATTTTGGCGAATACTGGAAAATTCTTTCCATCGACGAAATGGTGAATGTTAATTCTATTTTGAATAACAAATCAATTACTGTTTACCCCAATCCTGCAACTGATCAACTTACGGTAACAGTCAATGGAGATAGCAATTCAATAGTGGAAATGTATTCATCATTGGGACAACTGGTTAAACAAGTAAAATTGAACCAGATTGGAGAAGCTACCCTTGACGTTTCAAACCTTAATAAAGGCATTTACATGATCAAAATTGGTAAATATACCAGCAAAGTGGTGATTGCTAAATAATTTATAATTCCTTGTATTAAAATAATATAATACAGCAATACAGAATACCTACAAAGTTATGCATTAATTTCGGAAAAATAATTCTTAGATGATTCGTAATTTAAGTGTATTCATACTCCTACTTTTCGCGGTAGTGACTGTATGGGGTCAAAATAAGGGAACAGGTAAAATAACCGGTACAATTGTTGAAAAGGGCAAAGGGAAACCTGTTGAATATGCGAGTATTCAATTGTTGAGAATATCAGACCAAACATTAGGTGATGGGACTATCTCAGATAGCAAAGGAAAATTTTCAATCACGAATGTGGCTTTCGGTGAATACAGCTTAGCAGTCAGCTTTCTGGGATTCGAAAAGATTGAATTATCAAGTATACGCCTGACAAAAGAAATACCTACTCTTAACCTGGGGGAAATAGCACTCAAAGCTTCAACAATTGCAGTAGACGAAGTCACCATTGAAGGCAAACGTTCAACCTACACCCAAACCATTGACAAAAAAATCTTTACTGTTGGAGATGATTTAACTAGCAGCTCTGGTTCCGTAAGTGATTTGATGCAAAACATCCCTTCACTTCAAGTTGACATGGAGGGAAATGTATCACTTCGTGGATCTGAAAATGTGCAGATACTTATCAATGGAAAGCCTTCGGCAATGATGGGTAAAAACAGGTCTATGGTTTTGCAGCAACTTCCGGCCAACTCAATTGAACGCATTGAAATTATCACCAATCCATCAGCAAAATACAAACCGGACGGTACAGCGGGCATCATCAACCTGATTCTGAAAAAAGAACACAAAGAAGGCTTTAATGGAACCGTCACAGGGAATATGGGCAATAAAAATCGTTATAACTCCAGCATGGCGCTTAACTATAATACTGGTGGTGTCAACCTCTTTGGTAGTTATGGTTTTAGATTGGACCGACGTGACCGATATTCAAAAGATGACCGGATTAAATACGATACCCTGACAGGTGAAAATAGTGAGTTAATGCAATCCATCGACAGCAAAGCCCGCCCTACATCTCATATTGCCCAAGCTGGTATAGAATGGGAAATCAATGACAAAAACAGTATAGAGGCATCTGTAAATTATAACCAGATGTCTTTTATTCGTGAAGAAATTTCCTTCAATCAGAATAGTGATTTGAACCACTTGTTAACCAATAAATACAATCGTTACCGTTATGATGTCGAGTATCAAAAAGAAATCGAAGCCACCGCTAAGTATATTCGTAAAATTGGTAAAGATCAAGAACTTTCAATAGATTACACCCACAATAATTCACAGGAACAAGAAGAAAATAAGTTTACGAATGAATATTTCGTTCCTGTAAAACCTAATTCTAAAGACAATACTTTGATTTATCAGGCAGATTACGAAAACTTACTTCGGGTAAATTACTTAAGACCATTGCAAGGAAAAGATGCAGAACTGGAGCTAGGATATGAGTTGGAAGCGGATAAAAGCGACCTCAATTTTAAAGTTGATAGTTTAAACGGATCAATCTGGACAACGGATAAGACAAAGAGTAACCAATTTATATTCGATGAAACAGTACATTCCATTTATGCCACTGAGAAGCAATCATTTGGCAAATTCGGAGTGATGGCTGGTTTGCGCGCTGAACAATCGTTGGTTACCTCTCATTTGATAACTATAGATAGCCTTGTGGTTAATAATTATTTTTCGATCTATCCAACGTTGCATACTTCGTTTAACATTGATGATGACAGTCAATGGCAACTTAATTACTCCAAACGGATTAATCGTCCAGAAGGAGACGACCTGAACCCTTTTCCTGAATATCGTGATCCCTATAATCTCAGAGCTGGAAATCCCAAACTCCGACCTGAACAGATCCATTCTATTGAAACTGGCTACCTTTATCATGGGAATTCAAATACATATTCAGGTACCATCTATTACAGGTACACCTATAACACAATGACTGAAATTACCAGATATATAAATAATTCTGTTTTACTCACCACCAAAGAAAATCTTAAATCAAGCAGTGCCACTGGGGCAGAAGCCATTATTAACCATGTGTTTGGGAAATTTGGCACTGTAAACTTAAATATTAATGGTTACCTCAATAAACTGGATGCTTCCAACTTGGGTTATTCAGGTTCGAAAACTTCATTTAGCTTGAACACCGCCTTAAATAACAATTGTAACATCACCAAATTATTCATGTTGCAAATCAACATGAGATACAATTCAGTTATTCAAACTCCACAGGGAGAGAGGCAACCAACTTTTATAGTGAATACCGGGGCACGTTATGAAGTATTCAAACGAAAGGCTTCATTAATGCTCACAGTCTCCGATTTGTTCGACTCCTATCGTAACAGAACGATCATCAATATACCCGAATTACATCGTGAAATGGAGAGTCGCCGTTCACCCAGAATATTCTATCTGGGATTTGCCTATTACTTTGGAAGCTCTGAAAAGAAGAGCAAAGAAACGCAATTAAAATTCGAGGAATAAACTATGCAAATCACTCTAAAACCCTACTTTTTAAAGGTTGCCTGCTACATTTTTTTGTTTGAGGTTTTAGGAGTGTGCAATATCTATGCCGATAATGCTGATACCATAAAGAGCCGAAAGAATCTAATTATTGCGGGATATGGGCAGTACGGTAAAGTACTGGCAACGAACCCATTTTTAAAGAATGCACATAGTTCGGTTGACAAATTTATTGAATTTGCTGCCCTTTCTTTTCAACTGTTAAATCAAACGAACGGGGATCATTTATGGGAACAAAACTATGGACTCCCCACTTATGGCGTTGGCATTTATTCAGCTAGTTTTGTCGAGAATAAGAATTTTGGGACTCCCATTGCTGTTTATGGCGTTTTTAATGCCCCCTTTAAACGATGGAAATCACTGAGTTTGAATTATGAAGCATCATTAGGATTTACGTTTAACTGGGAAGCATTCAATCCAGCAGAAAAGAGTTACAATACTTCAATTGGAGCTACCGAAAGTGTGTTTATTGATCTGGGAGCGAATCTGAAATATGAATTGAGTCCCCACTTTGACCTTGGATTTGGGTTTAGTTTTACTCATTTTTCCAATGGAGCACTGAAAAGCCCCAATCTGGGATTAAATACCTTTTCACCAAAAATCAGTTTGGAGTACCGAATTAACAAGTTCATACCAGAGGTGTTACAGCAACCAATTCCTAAATACATTAGAAACACAACAGTTGATATTTCAATCTTTGGAGGGGCAAAAAATGTGGTCTACAATGGCACTGGTATGGATACAACCATCAATTACAAAGGAGTATACTATCCTGTTTATGGTTTCACAACGGTAATTAACCGACAAGTGAATTATAAATCGAAATTGGGATTAGGGATGTGCGTTAGTTACGATGGTTCCTACAATTCAAAGGTTATAATTAACAATGGGGAACCCGAACCTTCTGATAAATTTCAAGGGAATAAACTCTCATTAAGCGTATTCCCATCTTATGAATTGGTAATTAACAAGTTGTCGGTGGTTATTCAGCCAGGGTTTTATGTGCTCAGGAAACATTCAACCAATAAAGAACCCCTTACCTATCAGCGGCTTGGATTACACTATCAATTGGGGACTAACCTGTTTGCTGGAATAAGCCTGCGTGCTTACAACTACCATGTATCCGATTTTATTGAATGGACAATAGGATACAAGTTGCCGATTATACATTCCTGATTTCTTATTCGACATTAAAGAAATAAAAAAAATAAAAAATAAGAAATAAGGAAGATGGAAGAAGGAAGAAGGAAGTAAAATCAGTGTTCCCTTTTTTTTAGTATTCTTGGGTAAAGTGAATAATAAATTAAAATAAATGATGCCAATAAGGTTTATTAATTATAGATTTCATATTTTTATAATCAATATTTAAATTTCATTTGATGAAACCATTAATGAGTAATTTTTATATCCTGAAGAGCTTAATATAAAGAAATGAGAATAAGAAAAATATTAATATTTATCCTGCTTTTGCAGTCGCTTACTATCTATTCCCAAAATATAGATATTCGTTTACTGAGACATATTAATGTAGATCGAAACACACATCTCGATGGTACATTTAAATTGATTACCAACAGTGTAGGGCCCATTAGCCTTGGAGCCCCATTGCTCGTATTTGGGACCGGACTGCTTAAAAAGGACCAGACCCTTCAACAAAAAGGGATTGTGATGGGAGAATCTTTTATAGTAGCATCTTTTGTTTCAATAAGCATGAAATATGCCATTAACAGGCCCAGACCAAAGGAAACGTATCCTGATATTGAGAAATTGACCTCAGGAGGTAGTCCATCATTCCCTTCTGGCCATACTTCGGATGCATTTTCAACCGCCACCTCATTGAGTATTGCATTTCCAAAATGGTATGTTATTGCTCCCTCTTTCGCTTGGGCATCAGCAGTAGGATATTCTCGGATGGACCTTGGGGTGCATTATCCGAGTGATGTTCTGGCAGGGGCAATCGTGGGCGCGGGTTCTGCCTACCTCTGTTACAAGGCGCAAAAATGGATCAATCATAAAAAACGAAATAAAATACCAGCCAATAATTAGTGAATTAATATATTATTTGCTACGTAAGATAAAATATTTATAATAAACACAAAAAAGGAATCATTCTCATGAAACACACACTCTATGCATCCATTATCTGCCTGTTGTTTTCTTCTTTTTTGAGTGAAAAAACAGAAAAGAAAAAAGGGGATGCTTCAAAAATCACGGTAGCTGCTTATTATTTCCCAAACTATCACACCAACGATCCGCGTAATATTAAGACCCTGGGGCCTGATTGGTCTGAATGGGAGTTGATAAAAGCTGCAAAGCCTCGTTTCCCTGGCCATGATCAGCCAAAGGTTCCGCTGTGGGGTTATACCGATGAAAAAGATCCGATGGTCATGGCTCAGAAGATAAAAGTTGCTTCGGATAATGGCATCGACTGTTTTATCTTCGATTGGTACATGTACGAGGATGGCCCATTCCTAAACCGTTGTCTGGATGAAGGTTTCCTGAAAGCAAAGAATGTTGATAAAATAAAATTTGCATTGATGTGGGCCAACCATGACTGGAATGATATATTCCCTTATACAAAGGGAGAGAAGCTAAAACTCCTCTATCCTGGAAAGGTTTCACCCAAACGCTTTGAAGAGATTGGCGATAAGTTGATTGCCAACTATTTTTTATTGCCAAACTATTGGAAAATTGACGGCAAAGCATACTTCTCGATTTACGATATTCAGAATTTTATCGCTGGATTTGGCTCTCTGGAAGCAACCAGAGCCGCCATGGATCGACTCAACCAGAAAGCCATTGCTGCCGGGCTGAAAGGTATTCACTGGAACCTCGTTGCATGGGGACAACCCATTCTTCCAGGTGAAAAAGTCCCTGCAAATATTCCTGAATTGATCTCTACCCTGGGATTCAAATCTGCTACTTCCTATGTATGGGTTCATTATGTCAGTTTACCCGACCAACAAACAGATTACAACAAGGTAAGAGATGAATATTTTACTTCCTGGGAAAAGGCCAAAACGGAATATCCGGTTCCCTATTATCCAAATGTTTCAATGGGCTGGGATCCTACTCCACGTTGCGATATCAATTCAGCGTGGGGAAATTTCGGCTATCCTTTTACCAATACCATTGGTAACAATACTCCCGGGAACTTCCGTAAAGCATTGCAAATGACCAAAGATAAACTGCTCGCTGATCCAAAAGGACCGCGAATCATAAACATCAACAGCTGGAATGAATGGACCGAAGGAAGTTATATTGAACCCGATACAAAAAACAAATTTGAATACCTGGAAGCTGTAAAGTCGGTTTTTATTAAATAACCAGAGTGGAGCATATGAATGGCATGTCAACTTTGTATTAATGCATCTTGTATCAGTATTCTTCCAATTAAGTGTAATTAATCCTTAGAGCGTCATATTAGATGAGACATTACATTAATTAGTCTTATAAGAATTTATTGATAATTAAATAGTTAAAGAAAATGAAAAAATTACTTTCAATCATCGGCTTGATCGTTCTGTTGAATAGCAACAATTTCCTAAGTGCCCAACCGGGGTACAAAGTAGTTAACCAAATACATCTGGAAGGCGATGGTGGCTGGGATTATTTATCAGTTGATGAGTCGGCTGGTCGTCTGTATGTGTCCCATTCATCAATGGCTCTGGTGGTTGACCTGAAGACAGGCAAACAAATTGGAAAGATTCCTGATACCAATGGAATTCATGGAATTGCCATTGTAACGAGCCTGAATAAAGGCTTTACAAGCAATGGCAGAGACAGTTCTGTTACTGTTTTCGACCTTAAAACATTGGAGACTACAGGCAAAATAAAAGTGACGGGTAAAAATCCTGATGCCATTTTGTATGATGCCTATTCACAAAAGCTTTTTACATTCAATGGCGGCAGCGCAAGTGCTACTGTGATTGATCCCAAGCTAAATAAGGTGATTGGAACAATCCAACTGGATGGTAAACCAGAATTTCCGGCAAGTGATGGAAAAGGGAAAATCTATGTAAACATTGAAGACAAAAGTGAAATCAGTGTGATCAATGCCACCACTTTAAAGGTGGAAAAAACATGGTCGATTGCCCCTGGAGAAGAGCCCAGTGGTCTTGCTTTGGACAATGAGACCCACCGTTTATTCAGTGTTTGCGGTAATAAACTAATGGTTATTTCCGATGCAGAAGCAGGGAAAGTTGTAACGACCCTTCCTATTGGTGATCGTTGCGATGGAGTAGCCTTTGATCCCTCACTCAAACGGGCCTATAGCTCAAATGGAGATGGTACAATTACAGTAGTTCAGGAAGGGAATAAAGATAAATATAAAGTAATTGAAACGATTGTTACACAAAAAGGGGCCCGTACCATTGCTGTTGACAAAACGACCCATCACTTGTACTTACCAACTGCCGAATTTGAACCCACACCCGAAGGTAAAGGTCGACCAACTATGAAATCAGGTACATTTGTAGTGCTTGAAGTAGCTCCTGTGAAATAGTTGCTTTGTTAGCTTTTATTTTAATCGACAAAAGGGGTCCATTTTTTCATCAGAATATAATCCTTTTATAAACCGGAATAATCAAAAGCACTGGTACTAATGCTCTTGGTTTTTCTCTAATTCGTCATTTCGTCAATCCGACAATCCATCAATTGACGGATTGTCGGAATGTCGGAATAAATTCTCCCAATTCTCTTCAGATTTGTTATTTATATTTATCCACCTAATTTAAACAGATTTGAATTCAATATATTAAATATTTATAAAATGATTTCTTATCTTCACAATAAATTTTACCGAACTATCAACTATGCTGAGAAAGAACCTTTTCACGCTTCTACTTTATTTAGTCTCAGGATTTATTGTAAATGCGCAGTCAGTTGACTATTACATTCAAAAGGGACTTGAGAATAGCCCACTGCTTAAAGATTTCAGCAACCAATTGTTGTCTGGAAAATTAGACAGCTTGCTCATTCATGCAAACTATCAACCGCAGGTTAATCTGGTATCACAGGCAATGTATGCGCCTACTGCCAATAATTTTGGATACGATCAGGCCATAACCAATGGTGCAAATTATACAGGATTGCTGAATGTTGTTCAGCCCTTGTTCAATAGGAGAATCAAAAACAATCAATTTCAGAATTATGCCTTATTGAATCGATCCATTGAAGTAGAATCCAAAATTACAGAAGCGGGGTTAATACAGAGCATTACATCTCAATACCTCACAGCCTATTCTGATTTTACATTAATTGTATTTAATCAGAACACTTTGAATCTGTTAAAAGATGAGCAAGACCTATTGAAATCATTGACTGATCATGGACTATATACACAAACAGATTTAATGAACCTGTCTGTTTCTGTTACCGCTCAAAAGACAACTATCCGGCAGGCAATACTCCAATATAAAAACAGCCTGGCAGTACTCAATTTCATCTGTGGTATCAACGATACTGCAACGGTAACATTGAATAAGCCTGATCTCCGCATTCACAATAATTTTAATCTCAACAGTTCACCGGCACTCATGAAATTTAATATCGACAGTTTGAAAAACCAAAACAGTAAACTGTTGATTGATCTGAATTATCGTCCAAAACTCAGCGCCTTTGCCGATGCCGGATTTATGGCTGTACTGCCTCAAAATATACCTCATAACTTCGGTACCAGTTTTGGCCTAAATTTCAGTATGCCAATTTACGATGGCAGGCAACGCAAACTTCAATATAATAAATCAGCCCTGGCTGAGAATTCAAGATTGGATTACAAAGCATTTTATTCGTCGCAATACAAACAGCAAATCAATCAATTAACCGAACAATTGAAACTTACTGAAGAATTGATTGCAGGCATTAGGAGTCAATTGTTGGAGCAGGAAAAATTGATTGCACTTTACAAAATTGAGATTGAAAAAGGACTGGTGCGCTTCCTTGATTTTCTTACAATAGTGAACAATTATACACAAACGAAAAACAGTCTTACTGTTTCAGAAATGAACCGCCTTCAAATCATTAATCAAATGAATTATCTGAAATGAGAAAGTTACAGACCATCGCCTACCCCATCATGTTGCTAGTACTGATAAGTTGCGCAAACAATAGTAAACCTGCTGTAGAAGAAACTATCAAAGTTACCACACCGGTTACGGTAACTTCCATTTCCATCAGCACAATCAGCAAAGTACTTAACCTTACCGCCACTTCATCTTATCTAAAGAAAAATACGGTCAAGTCAACAGCCAATGGGTATATTACTAAAATATCCTGTAATATTGGCGAATATGTGAAGGCTGGAAGTCCTTTATATTCCATAAAAACCAAGGAAGCTGAGGCATTGAGTGACTATAGCAAAACTAATCCTGACTTTGCCTTCAAGGGCGAACTGACAATAAAAGCACCAGCTTCAGGAATTATTTCCGAAGTGACCAAACAGGCCAATGACTATGTAGCCGATGGGGATCAACTCTGTATCATTGCAGAACAAAACAGCCTTGTATTTTTGCTGAATGTACCTTTTGAACAGAATAAACATGCAGCAATTGGAACCAACTGTGAGATTCTATTACCCGATTCAACCCGCATTCAAGGAACCATTACTTCCAAACTTTCAGCGATCGACGCGGTATCGCAAACCCAGAGTTTTATTGTAAAACCTCATACCAATACGCAATTACCTGAAAATCTGACAGCCTTCGTTCAAATTAGTGAAAGTACCAAAGCCAATACGCAAGTCACCGATAGAAACTGCGTACTGACAGATGAGACGATGGAGAACTTCTGGGTGATGAAACTGATCAATGACTCAACAGCCATTAAAATACCAGTAAAAACAGGCATTGTGACCGATAGCCAGATTGAAATTATCTCACCCCTATTCGATAAACCTGTCCGCTTAATCAATACAGGAAATTACGGCTTGCCTGATACAGCGCTGGTAAACATTATACAACCTTAGCTATGAAAAGCTTCTTCGTTTCCCATAAAAGTCCTGTGGCTGTTGTATTGTTTATCATTTTGGCGGCAGGAATATTTTCGTATAACAAAATGCAATCGTCGCTTTTCCCTGAAGTGACCTTCCCCAAGATAAAAGTCATTGCCGACAATGGTTTGCAACCCGTAAGCAAGATGATGGTCACCGTTACCAAGCCCTTAGAAAATGCGATTAAGCGTGTTCCAGGACTTAAAAACATTCGGAGTATCACAAGTCGCGGGAGTTGTGAAATTTCAGCCTTTATGGGCTGGAATGAGGATATTGATTTGTGCAAGCAACAAGTTGAATCGGCTATCAATCAAATTCAGGGAGAGTTACCTCCGGGAACAAATATCTCGGTTGAAAAGATGAACCCTTCCATTTTACCCGTCATTGGGTATGTTATCAAAGGAGAAGGCAAAAGCAATATTGAAATCAACCAGATTGCCAATTACATCGTCAAGCCGTTTTTATCGCAAGTGCCGGGAGTATCTGAAATTCGTGTGATTGGCGGAAAGACAAAGGAATTTCAAGTTGAACTGCAGCCCCAAAAGATGAGTGCTTTAAGTATCACTCCTGCCATGATTACCACTGCACTCAGCCAATCTAACTTCATCAGCAGTAATGGGTACATGAACGACTATAACCGCATGTACCTGACAGTTACAGACGCGAATGTTGAGAATCTGGAAGAACTGCAGAATCTGACCATCAGTAACAACGGGAAAAGAGTTTTACGCCTTCAGGATATCGCTTATGTCAAAATAGCCGAACAAACAGAATATGTAAGGGTAAATGCCAACGGGGAAAATGCAGTGCTTGTGGCCGTGGTAAAACAGCCCAACGCCAATCTGATTGATATCACCAATGGTGTTGCAAAAAAAGTTGAGGAATTGAATAAAAGTATTTTGCCACGCGGTATTTCGCTATCATCTTATTATGTGCAGGCCGATTTTGTCAACGAGAGTATCCGCAGTGTCAGTGATAGTCTATGGATTGGATTATTGCTCGCAATTATTGTCAGTGTTATTTTTCTGCGGTCATTCAAATCAAGCGCAGTAATTCTGATTACCATTCCACTCACCATTTCACTGACGATGGTTACACTTTACATCCTCGGTTACAACTTCAATATCATGACCCTGGGTGCTATTGCCGCTTCTATTGGACTGATAATTGACGATGCCATCGTGGTGGTGGAGCAGATTCACCGCACCCATGAAGAGCATCCAGAAACGCCTACCAAAGAGTTGATTTCCAAATCGGTAAACTATTTATTACCGGCGATGATCGGATCTTCAATCAGTACCATTGTGATCTTCTTCCCATTTATATTGCTCAGTGGAGTGGCGGGAGCCTATTTTAAAATTCTGGCCAACACCATGATGATCACATTGATCTGCTCATTTTTTGTCACATGGATTGGTTTACCTGTCATTTACCTGATCCTTTCAGGGAAACGCAAACCTGTTAATGCCGCAACTGAACTTCACGAACGGAAAAGCGGCAAATGGATTTCCTTTTTTATACTCCGACCTGTAATCAGCTTTCTATTTGTTGCATTTCTCATTGTGTCAGTAGTCTTTATTTCAAGTCGCCTGGAAACAGGCTTTCTTCCTGAAATGGACGAAGGAAGTATTGTACTCGACTACACTTCGCCTCCAGGAACGTCATTGCAGGAGACTGACAGGATTCTTCGTCAGGTTGAAAAACTATTTCCATCCGTTCCTGAAATTGAAAACTATTCCAGAAGAACCGGAACACAGATGGGATTCTTTATTACAGAACCAAATTATGGCGATTACCTGATTCAACTCCGAAAAGACCGTAAACGCAGCACCAATGAGGTGATTGATGAAATAAGGCAGAAAGTGGAATCGACACAACCGGCACTGAAAATTGACTTTGGACAAGTAATCGGCGATATGCTTGGTGATTTGATGAGTTCGACACAGCCCATTGAGATAAAGGTTTACGGTGATAATGTGAAAGTACTTCAGGGACTAGCCAGACAAGTTGCATCGGTCACCGAAAATGTAAATGGAACAGCCGACGTCTTTAATGGAATCACAATTGCCGGTCCTTCCATTAATATTGAACCGGACAATCAGAAACTAGGACAATTTGGAATTACTCCGGCAGATTTTCAAACTCAATTGCAAACCCAACTGGAAGGGACACCGATAGGTACTATTTTCGAAAAGGAACAACAAACTGCTATACGAATGATTTATCCTGATGCCATCAATACAACGATGGACAGAATGAAAAACGGATCCATCTTTCTTCCCAACGGAAAACTGCAACCACTTATGCAATTGGCTCGCATAACACCTGAACAGGGTAGTGCTGAAATTGAAAGAGAGAATCTGCAAAGTATGATTCCTGTTACTGCTCGCTTAAATAACCGCGATCTGGGCAGTGTGATGAAAGATTTACAGCAAGCAATTAAATCTAAAGTCAATTTACCGCAGGGTTATCACATCAGTTATGGAGGCGCCTACGAGGAACAGCAACAATCCTTCAGCGAACTGTTAATGATTCTGCTTTCTGCAGTTTTGCTTGTATTTACGGTGATGATATTCATGTTTAAAGATATCAGAGTGGCGCTGCTTATCATTGGTATTTCCATTTTGGGAATTTCTGGTAGTATGATCGCATTATTTATAACAAATACACCCCTTAATGTAGGAAGTTATACAGGAATTATCATGATTATTGGAATCATTGGCGAGAATGCCATCTTTACTTTCCTCCAATTTCATCAGACACTTCAAACCAGCAATCCTGATGAGTCTGTTGTATATGCCATTTCTACCCGTTTACGGCCTAAATTAATGACTGCATTAGGAGCTATTATCGCTTTGTCGCCTATCGCACTAGGTATCGGTACAGGAGCACAACTTCACCAACCTCTTGCCATCGCAGTTATAGGAGGGTTTATCATTGCTTTACCTCTGCTGTTGATTATTTACCCTTCAATGCTGAGGTTGATGTTTAGAAAATATAAGCCCGTTGAACAATGATTTGATACTTACTGGAAAGTCTTTCAATAATAAATAAAACTGTCTCAAAATGTAAGAAGTTTTACCTTTACTTACATTATTGAGACAGTTTCTGTATTTGATTATTACTTAATTGCTTATTGCTTAATTCTTAATCAGTTTTGAAGAGAATGTTCCTTTACTGGTTTCTACGGAAATAAAATAGATCCCTGATTTAAATTCCTTCATATCTACTACTTTGCTGTTTTCAGTCTGCAATTTATAGGTTTTTAAAGTTCTGCCTAATAAGTCTGAAATAGTAAGCTTTTGCATGCCAGCAGATTGTATCGTAACTGAGTTGATAACAGGATTAGGAAAAACGCTGAAAGCTACATCAGAAATTTGTTTTGCCGAAGTATAGGCAACATTCCATACATAATGCAAAGTTGTATTGCCCACAAATGTGTAGTTTCTGTTTCCTCCTGCAACAGGATCGCCATGATCCCAAGTTTCACCCCAGAAGAATTTAAATTCATAAGTTCCGTCAGCCAATGGTAAGGTAATTGTATAAATACCATCACCATCAGGATCGAGCATTTCATTTTCAGGAACCGTACCCGGTTGAGCCCAAAGGCCATGAATTCCACCTAAAGTTCCTGATATCCAAATTTTTGAACCACCAGGCATTCCTGAAGCGTTCATGTCAACGTTGATCACCTGTTCTGGAGGTACCGCTGCAATGGACTTGTTGTTCAGAATAATATCATCGAAATAGATGGTAATATCTTCAGTCAATTTGAGGGGATCTTCAAAGTCAGGCATAAATGCAATGATTGAATAAGTTCCTGTTTTTGCAGAGAAGTCAAATACCATGTCTTCCCAAGCATCAATCTTGGTCTGCGGATACATACTAAAAATCTCAACAGTACCTGCTGTTCCACCTTCAATCTTGAATTTCACAGGACTGATGCGCGATTTCCATACCTTAACATGTACAAACTTATTGGTGGAAACATCAATTGGAGTAGCTAGAGGAGACCAAAAACCACCCCATGGAACTCCGTCCTTATCACGTTGAAATTCCATCACATAATCACTTGGGTTCAGTCCTGATTGATCAGGATTTGGTACAACTGACAGTGTACTTAAATCAGTGGCGCCACCAAGAAAAGGATTTATTTTAATGGTCTCATAATCTTCCATCATTTGTACAGGAGCGCTTCCAACTATAGGATTGTTGTTTACGTACAAATCGTCAAAATAGATTGTAATGTCTTCCGTAAGTGTTAAGACAGCTTCAAAATCAGGGATAAATACAATCTTTACATATTCACCGGTCACAGCAGGAACAACACTCATATCAAAAACCAATTCCTCCCATTTGCCGGTCAGTGTCTGTGGCATTTTGGAATAAACGTCTAATGAATTCGCGTTTTCTTTTTCAACTTTGAAAACAACAGGGCTGATACGGGGTTTCCATATCTTTAAATGAACGAACTTGTTCGCATCCATATCCACTGCTTTTGGAAGTGTGGCATACCATCCTGCCCATGGATCACCATCTTTACCACGTACCATTTTGCCTACATAAAGGCTTTTATTGATTCCAGTGGTATCTGGATTGGCAACCACAGCTATGGAACCGTTAGCTCCAGCCGAAAAGGCGTTCATTTTTATACTTTCAAAGTTTTCAATGGTCTGAGCCATACTAAAACCTGTAAAAGCAAAAACTAACAATAAAAACATGTAAATTTTTTTCATTTCGCAAATTTTAAGTGAATAATAACTATTTGAACAAATAAATAATCTTTCCTTTTAACTGCATACAATCTGTAATTTTGTCGGATTTCGTTCTAAAAGAAGATATATTTTATTTAGAAACCCAAAAGACATAAAATATTTTAAGTATGCTTTAAAATATATTTTGAATGATGGATAATCCCGAATGAGCATAAAAATAAGCATTATTAATTTAAAATAATATCACAAGGTGCTAAAATATCATTACACTCATGAAAGGCTCGAATTATCATAGTCCAATCTTTAAAACAAAGCCAGACGCATAAAGTTTACTATTTATTTGGAGAGTTATGCCTACTTTACGACATGAAGACTGCCACCTTAAAGGTTCCATACTGCATAAAATCTTCATACTATTGATCTTATGTGACTTCAAATTGAACAATGCTTTGCAAAATGAAGTACATTTTATTAAAATTTATTTTTTATTCTATTCTCAAAGTTGGACATTTGCCAAAGTTTAATGTGTTCTTGTTTTTGTCCTCACAACCATAAACCAACATTACCCTTTGCTTTCTATTTTGGTCCAAACCCATTCCAACTCTTATTGAAAACCAGCAATCATCAGAACTGTCCCAATATTCATAACTTCCGTAATGGTCACCTGTTAGGTCATCGATGTCTATTTCTGAAGCCAGGAAAAACGTTGAAGCCAGGATTGCTTTACCTTTCTTTGAGTTTAAAATTTTGTTATCCAGGTCGGTAAGTTGTAAGTTGTAGGAAAGAGTAGTAAGGTTAATTCTTGTAATGGTCAGTTCAAATTTATTGTTGCCCTTGGCCCCTTGAAAAACAGTTGATTTATTTAAAATAAGGTCTTCTGGAAAATAAGTTGTGTCTTTATCGATAACAATGAAATTGTCAATTAATTTGATGGAATAAAATTGATCAGAAAGTCCGTTTAAAAAAGTGGGGTCGTATTGTGATTTATTCTCAATGTAAATATCAAATTGTTTGTTGTCTAACGAATCCATACTTAATGCATCTGAGGAGTTTTTGTAGGTAGATAATTCTGTCAAGTTGTTAAAACTCAGCAGTCCTAAAATAAAAGTCGAAACGTAAATTAATAGTCTCATGGGGTTGTTCTTAAAATAGTCAGGAATAAGAAATATGTCATACCAAATATACAATATTTTTATGATTATCCAATTATATTAAGCATATATTATTTCAATTCTTTTGAAGCAAAAAAACTTTAAAGAATTTAAGAGTTTCTGTCTTTCCTGAAAACATTTTATCTCTACTTTAAGAGATTCAATACAGTGAACAATTTAAAGCATTTTGATTTTTTTTTAATGTGAGCAGAACTGATGGATTGCCATAAAGCCGAAATATTACTTAATCTTTTCCGATATCTAATTTGAGAGGTAGACAAATAGTTAACGTTACGTAATAGTGATGATATTACATAACTATTCACTTGACTTTGAACGAAAACTGCGTTACCTAATTTATCACTGACATAATCACCGACGGTATGTTTCATTTTTGCCATTTTGTCTGTTTTTAGATGTGTTAACTTCTTACTTTGAGTATTGTTTGAGTATTGTTTGAATACTAATATAACGATTTTAGTACTAATAAACTATTAAAAAAGTATTGAAATAATGGAGAAGGTCTTGATTAAAAGAGAACTATTTATCTCAATCCCGAGGACTCGGAAGGGATTTTGCAAGGGTCACTTCCTCACCTCAATGAATATACCAAAATAAATAATGGGTAAGGTGAGGAAGTTGAGGAAGTGAGGAAGTGGCTTTTAATGTGGATCTGCCATTATATGACAATTAATGCCTTGTAGGTTAATAATCAAATAGATATTGTTTTTATATTTACATTTGATTAAGAAATAAAAAAGGATTAAGCCTTGGCTAAAATATTTCTTTTAAACTTTCGAAACCAAAATTAAATTTAATAAAAAGGCAAAAATTGAATCGTGTATTTTAACCGGTGTCAGAGGTAAAGTGGGATTTAATGATTTGCTTTGGACTAAAAAATCGTAATATAGCTTTATTCTATTATCTTTGATTGAAATCAAACAAAAGAATTGTAGTCCATTTTCAAACCTTATACCTAAATAACTGTATACGACAAGGTAAGATCATTTTAATTCAATGCATTAATCAAATTAAAAGTCATGCCAGCACTAAACTTAAATGAATTATGAGTAAGTTATATAGCCTGTTATTTATCGTACTATTTTTATCCTTACAAGGTCATGGTCAAATTGTTCAAGTTGGAAGCGGCAGTTATACCACTTCCTATCCCGGGACTGATGCAGCAGGCCGTAATGCATTCCCTTCAGGAACGCCTTATCTAAGTGGAAATGCCCTTGGAAAACCGGTTCCTACAAGTGATTGGTGGTCTGCTTTGGTTAAGAATGGCGTTGCATCCAATCTTTTTAACTACCCGTTTACGATGAAAACCACCAATAACGGACTAGTTGTAACTTATATTCCTTTTGGAGTAATCGACGATTTGGAACCTTTTACCGTTGGTGTAACCGGAATGACTGCCACAAAAACCACTGTATCAGACTATTCCGATTGGACTGTTACAATGGATTGGAGCGATGGAACTCATAATTTTAAGGCCACTTCGGGTGTTGGCATGCCCTTTTTGTATTTCACTAAAAAATCAACTGATGTAGCGCAAGTTACGGTAAAGTCAGGCACAGTTACTGTTACAAATGAAATGTTGGTTGTAACAAACGTCAGAAGTGGAGCCGACTTTGCTGTATATGCACCATCCGGAAGTACCTGGACTCAAAATGGAGGCATTTACACTTCAACTTTGAATGGTAAAAATTACTGGTCCATGGCTTTTATTCCACTTACCGCCGTCAATGTTGCAACAGTGGCTCAGGAATATAAAAAATACGCTTATGTATTCCCGGTAAATACCACTGCAACTTATAGTTACAATGAAAGTACTTCTGTAATACGAACCGACTTTAACGTTCAAACTGAAGTAAAGGAAGGGACAGAAACAAATATGTTACTTGGCTTGCTTCCTCACCAGTGGGCGCATTTAGCAGCAGGTTCTCCTATTCCTGACAAATACAGTTACGCCATCATTCGTGGTCAGATGAAAACTTTAGCTGGTAATAGTTTCAGTGTTGAAAATAAATTTCATGGAATATTACCCACTTTACCCTATGTGGATAATTACAGTGCAGGATTTTCACCAATGGACTTAAATGAAAAGATCGCAAGTCTTGAAAACAATACATTGACCACCTGGACAGATTCATACAACGAAGGACAGGTGATGAACCAATTAATACAAACTGCGCGTATTGCTGCTGAAATGGGAAATACGGCTTCACTCAATAAAATTATTACAACTGTAAAAACGAGACTCGAAAACTGGTTCAAGACACAAAATGGCGAAGTGGCTTTTCTTTTCTATTATTTCCCTAAATGGTCAACATTGATTGGCTATCCGGGAGGTTACGGGCAAGATGGAAACTTGAATGATCATCATTTTCATTGGGCCTATTTTATCCACGCCGCTGCTTTTGTGGAACAGTACCAACCCGGTTGGGCAGCGCAATGGGGAGGAATGGTTGATATGCTTGTTCGAGATGCCGCAAGTTCTGACCGCAACGATACGATGTTCCCCTATTTACGTAATTTCAGCCCCTACGAAGGCCACAGTTGGGCCGATGGATTTGCCAACAATCCACAAGGAAATAACCAGGAATCGAGTTCTGAAGCGATGTTATTTGCCTCATCACTCATCCATTGGGGCGAACTTACAGGCAATAAAACTACCCGCGATTTGGGTATTTACCTCTATACCACAGAACAAACCGGTATTGAAGAATACTATCTGGATACACATCACCGCAATTTCCCGCCTTCGCAACAATACAGTCTGGTATCACGGGTATGGTCAAACAGCTTCGATAACGGGACCTTTTGGACAGGCGATATTGCGGCATCTTATGGAATTGAAATTTACCCTATTCATGGCGGATCTCTTTATTTAGGTCTCGATACGGTTTATGTTGAAAAACTGTGGAATGAAGTAAAAGCCAATACCGGGATTGTGAGCAATCAGGCCAATCCGAACCTTTGGCATGACATGTGGTGGGAATATCTCGCTTTTATTGATCCGGCAAAAGCCATTGAAATGTACAATTCATATCCTAACCGTGATATTAAATTTGGGATTTCAGATGCTCAAACTTACCATTGGATACATTCCATGAATGCCCTGGGTAAGCTTGATGCAGGTATTACAGCTAATTATCCAATTGCGGCCGCTTTCAAACTTAATGGGAAGCATAATTATGTAGCTCAAAACTATTCAAATGCCCCAATTACAGTGACCTTTTCTGACGGATATCAATTGCAGGTTCCGGCCCATAAAATGGTAACTAACAGAGATGGCCAGTTTACCGGAGTGATCACTTCATCATTTTCTACTGCCTACATGGGAGGAAGTGTTGAATTAAATGTTAACCAGTTAAACGGAACACCCAATAAAATTGAATTCATGGACGGCGCGACTTCTTTGGGAACGCTTACTTCAGAACCCTATAAATTAAAGGCTACAAATTTACAGTTGGGAGTTCATGGTTTCTATGCAAGGATTTATGACGGCGAAAAATTCAGTGTCACCAACAGTGCTCAGGTTCAGGTTGGTGAACAAGTAGCCTTTAATGGAACCGCCTCGCTCCTACCGGGAACATTGGAGGCTGGAATGTATGATAAATTTGAAGGTGGAAAAGGTCAAAACATTGCCTATCTGGACAATACATCTGCCAATCAGGGAGATTTCAGAATGGATGAATCGGTTGATGCATCATCCGTTGCCAATGAAGGTGCTGTTGTCAATAACATTAGTTCCGGCGAATGGCTGGAATATACAGTGAATGTTGCTCAGTCTGGCTTATATTCAATGGCTTACCGTTATGCTTCAGGAAATGCAATTGGTGGTGGTCCATTTCACCTGGAATTGGATGGTCAGACCATTTCTGCCGACATTCAGGTTCCATCAACTTCATCAACAGTGTGGACCGTTTGGTCATCTAAAACAGTACCCGCCATTCCATTAACTACGGGAGAACATGTTTTGCGGATAGCCTTTTCATCTGGAGAATTTAATCTGGGGAAAATGACTTTTACCCGGACAGGAGAATTGGCGTTTAGCTTTCCAACAGCCAGTGCAGGAAGTAATATCAAAGTCTTATTACCTCTTACTGAAACCATTTTGGACGGTTCTTCAAGCAGTGAATCAGCCGGTAAAGCATTGACTTATTCATGGTCACAAACCTTCGGTCCAACTCAAGTGATTTTTTCAGATCCCACAGCAGTAAAACCAACAATCAGCGACTTGGTAGAGGGTATGTATCGAATGAAACTAAAGGTCACCAATACGGATTTACGGACCGCTGAAGATGAAATTATGATTCTGGTAACTAGTTTAAACAATGCGGTTCCTTTGGTTTCGCTCACTTCTCCTCTTAACAATTCAACTTTTACAGAAGGCAAACCTGTAACCCTCACCGCCAATGCAAGTGACTTTGACGGAACGATCGAGAAAGTAGATTATTACAGTAATAATATATTGATTTCAACAGCAACTATACCACCATTCAATGTTCAATGGGACCCAACAACGGGGAATTATGATTTGAAGGCCAAAGCGACTGATAATGCAGGTGCTGAGAGTTATTCACAAACCATAAAGGTAACGATAGCACCTTTGATGAGATGTAGTGAAACCTCTACCGTTGCGACTCAAGGAGCATTCTCTGTTGGATATACTGCTACTTTTGAAACTATAGGAACCGATGTTACCATTACGTTTGAAATGCTGGATTCAAAATCAGGAGTGATTGCCTATTTATGGAAACAAACACCATTCTCCGAAACACAAATGAACAATATAGGCGGACAAAAATTCTCTACTACCATTAGCGGACAAACGATAGGTGCAACTATAAACTATGCCTGTAAATTTGCTTATGCAGGCGGTATGTCGGTCACAAAATACGTCTCTTATGTGGTTGGAAAAAACTGCGGTGGAACTGTTGGCATAGAACAATATGCAGCAGAGGCGCCGACTTTTTATCCCAATCCGGTTCAGAATGAATTAACAGTTAGTCATGTTGAAGAAAATGCAATTATCACTATTTATGATCTAAACGGTAAAATGTTAATGAGCAGAACTGCCGTTTCCAGGAGTGAAAAAATCAATGTAAGCAGTTTATCTAAAGGGATATATATAGTGAAAGTGATCAGCAAAAATAGTTCGACAACAGGTAAAATGATAAAGCAATAATAGATTGAAGAATGCTGGAATTCATAAAAAAGTGATACTTTGAACGGAAAAATGGGTTTAATTTCAGACTTCAAATAAATTATAGTTTTCCGAAAGAGACAAGAGAAAAAGAGAAATAATAACATAGGAGACGATTCAGTAAACTTATTTTTTTCTCTTTGTCTCTTTGTCTTATTAGGGTCTGCTGAAAAACTCAGGTTCTACTTTTTAGGTTAATATGGTTAGAATTGAATATTGCTCATTCCAATTGACTTGTTAAATCTATCATTGGTAGTGAAAAGGAAATGACATTCTCCGAAAGATGTTGGTTATAGGTTATACCCCTGTAAGAAGCTGATTGTGAAGATTTAATATTGAAAATGGGTATAACCACAGAGGTGAAATGTTTAAAGCCATATAAGATCTCTGGTTATACCCTAAAATGATTCAAGTGACAGCTGATTAGAATATTACAAGGGTATAACCTATAACCAGAGTATGTGTGGTTGTTTGATTTTTGAATCTGCAAAAAATACCCAATTAATTATACAATATATCAGATAATAGGTTTAATTTTACAGAAGTTTTATTAATCCAAGTATTGATACTGCAATGATCCTATTGTATTGTCTCATGTAATCTACATAAAAACAAAATGAAAAAACTTTTAAGAATTTCATCTGTAATAATCTCAGTATTGATGGTTTTTTTATTGAGTAACTGCAAAAATGAAGACAGTACTCCCATGGATAAGGTTCAGGATATTAAAGGAAATGTGCAGAAAGGTCCATTTATTAGTGGAAGTTCTGTTATTGTATATGATTTACAATCCGATTTAACACCTACCGGCAAGTCCTTCAATGCTATCATTATAAATAACAGTGGTACATTTCAATTAAAAGAAATTGCATTAACTTCAAATTACGTTGGATTAAGAGCTGATGGATTTTATTACAATGAAATTTCAGGAAAGCAATCCACGTCCCAGATTACCTTATACGGCTTAGCTGAACTAACAGGGAAAAGTTCAGTAAATATTAATTTATTGACTCATCTGGAGAAATCCAGAGTTGAATATTTAATGAAAAGTGGATTGTCGTTTTCTGAATCCAAAAGTCAGGCACAAAGTGAAATATTAAAAATCTTTGGGTTTCAAAAAGATGACATTCAATCGTCTGAGGAATTAAATATTGTTGAAAGCGGAGAAGATAATGCCATATTACTGGCAATTACATCTATATTACAGGGAAATCATAATGAAGCTGAACTGACAGAATTATTATCAAATATTAGTGAAGATATCAAAGAAGATGGGGTCCTGAATAATGAAAGTCTGGGTTCTGAACTGATCAATCAGGCAAGATTTCTGGATACTACTGCCGTTAATACAAATTTGACAAAACGTTATAATGAGTTGGGTTTAACTTCCAACATTTCGGATTTCGGGAAGTACGTCAGTTTATTTGTCGCTAACACAAAGTACAAATTTACAAATATTATTGAATACCCTGAAAACGGGAAAACAGGTCCTAACGTATTGACGGAAAACAGATTTGATTATTCAAGGGGTACTTCTGCTGGAATTACTTACAGTGTTACGGCAAAACTGCCCAGAGAGGCTTCTATAGATGTGAAATTCATTGCAGATACAATTAGAGGGGAATATTACGACCCAATCAGGCATCAGCAAATTCCTGCAATTTATGCAGCATGGGGATTGCACCTAATTATTGGTGAAGATACAGGCTGGAAGATTCGTATTGGAGATTCGGGTCTTATTCCGGTTATAGAAAATACTGAGTCTGAAAGAATAGTAGATACTCAAATTGATTTATTCGATCACGGCAGTGGTACCATTGAAATATTTGAGAATAACCAAGTAATTCCAACAAGAACGAAGCATATTGAATGGTAATAAGTGACTGGGGAACCAATTCCCTGTCAAGCCGGTAAGCTACCTGAGCGGAAATATACACACCGAATTCCATTTCTGCCAAATTTGCGGGTAGCTGATGTTAGCGGTTTGTGGTTTGTGTCTGAATACAAGGTTGTCCTTATATAATAATTGTGTCTGTCGAAATTGGGATTTTAATTTGATTATGAAGCTGTATTATACCTTTTGTCTTATAGCCCGAATTGAAAAATGCCTCATTAATAAACTCAACTGATTCATTAAAGTCGCAACACAATTTGTCCCTTGAAATTGTCCAAGTGCCGGAAGTCGAATGCAACTCTGGCTCAAAACTTGTCCCTGCTTCATTCTCACTAACAACTTTCTGGTCAATACGTGTCAATGTAAATGTCTTGTCTGCATTAAGGTCAAGTTGAACATCTATAAAACCTCCACTTGTCTCATCCGAATTTTTATAATGTATCTCAGTCAACTTGTCGCAAGAATCCAAGATGCCAACAAAAAGAAGCAAAGTCAATATTCTATACATAAAATTCAATTAAAATAAATAATCTGTTCTACTGTTTTTGTTAAAGTGTCTAGCCGTTGCAATGCCAATTACCATAACCGCTAACGTATATATTATCAAATGTATATTACTTTTTTGATTATCCAATTATACAAAGCTCTATTTAAATTATTGTTTGTTGGAAAGCAACCATTTTAGAATAAACAGCTTGAACACGGTGTCATTTGAAGTAATATTATACCCATTATCTCTTTGATTGCTGATGTTGATTTTTCATTTAAGTGAAAATTAAAATGAATATTTAACCCGAAAATGTTTCCATCATATTTTCACTTTTGCAGAATTTGTGGATGATAAAAGTAGTAACTGACTGATTTTAAACAAAAAAAAGAGAGCTATTACTAACTCTCTTTTGTACCCGGAACAAGACTCGAACTTGCACAAGCTTACGCTCACTAGTCCCTGAAACTAGCGTGTCTACCAATTTCACCACCCGGGCATTTTGCTTTTCGTTTAAAGCGTTGCAAATGTATTAATATTTATCAATTCACAGTAGTTTTTAAGGAATGAATATTGAATTATTTTTGAATGTATGAATTTGTAATTTCCCGCAGGGGAATAAGTCGTCTTGCAGGTCGTTTATCGGTAGAACAATGCAACTGGCCGTTTTTGGTGTGGATCAATGACTTAAAATGTTTTATTTTGTATAAACGATTTAATCCAGCTTGCCATGATTCAAAAATATACCAAAGATTATGCCGATTCCTGGGAAAGGAGCCTGCCCCACTTTCCATTTATTGGTCAGAAATTCAACCTTTCTAAAAAACTAGTTCGTGAAAGGATTCTTGATCAATATATTGAATCTGTGAAGGCATTGAGAAACGGAAAACTGAATCGAAATAAACTGACAGATAAGGAACAACAGTCGATCTTTGAAAATACAAAATCCTTTCTGCGCAATGGACTTGACTTTACCGATCAACAACTGGAAGTGATGTTCTCGGATGAATTAAAGGCAGTGACCCGACAATTTGTAAGGCAGGCACGACAATTCGATTCTACTCTGACTTTCCATAATATCTTTCAGGCATGCCGTAATGTATGGATTATGAATGGATTACAGATTGTTCTAGGCTTACCGGTCAAATTAACAGATTCCATTTTTGCTTACAGTTTGTTATACCCCTATACAGATAACCTGATTGACAACCCTCAAATTTCTTCCATAGATAAGTTGATTTTCAGCCATAACTTTTATCTAAGGCTGGATGGAAAAGATACTAAGCCAAACAACTCTACAGAAAAGATCATTTTTAGCCTCGTAGCAATGATTGAAGGCGAATATTCACGATCAGACTACCCAGCAGTATATGACAGTTTAATTGCCATCCATGATGCCCAAACCCATAGTATGCAACTGATCCATTCAGGCAATTCTTTATCGGAAACTGAAACCCTTGAAATATGCCTTGCAAAAGGAGGTGCATCAGTCCTGGCCGATGGATATTTGGTTGCTGGTCAACTCAATAAAGATCAGGAATATTTTCTTTTCGGCTACGGAGCCTATTTGCAATTGCTGGACGATATTCAGGATGTGGATGAGGACCGAGCTGGTGGATTACAAACTATCTTCTCCAAGAGCAATGAATTTATGGAGGACAAGCTCAACAAGACCTACTGGTTTGGCGAACAAGTGATGAAAAGTCTATCACTTTTCGGAGGACAACATCTAGAGGTATTCAAGTCTCTAATGCGAAAAAGTATGGATCTTTTCATTATTGAGGCCATTGCACAAAATCCTGATTTTTATGACAAGAAGTATGTTTCAGAAATGGAAGAACATTCACCATTCAGTTTTTCATATATTCAGATACAGAAAGAGCAATTCGCACCCTATAACGGACTTTTACTTACCGCCCTTGAAGAGATTGCCTTCAATGAATATATGCCTGTGAAAACAAAGAGAGAAGTGGCTTTTGAGGAATGAGAAGAGAAGATGGTTGGATGGTTGGATGGTTGAATGGTTAAATCGCCAATCAATAATCTATAATCCTCAATAGTTAGTCCGCAAACGTTAATCTCTATTCTTAATCTAAATATGGTTTAATTGTTAAAGGTGTTTCTTTTAACAATTAAACCATATTTAATTTTAACCTTTTAACCATCCAACCATCCAACCATCTAACCCTGCTACCAACGCCCTACCAACGCCCTACCAACGTCTTGGTAAATAGGTTGATGATAGGTTGATAATAGGTTGATAATAGGTTGATAATTCGTATTTCTACCTGTGAGATACCAAAATACTACCCAATTATACCTCATTAATTTGGGCCCTTTTATAGACTGGGTAACAGGTGGATTAGGTTAGATGGTTAGATGGGTTAGATGGTTGGATAGTTGGATGGTTATTCATTTCAACAATAATAATTCACCTTTTGGTATTTATTTTATTGTTCGTTTTGTTGTAATGATTAACTTAGCCACTTGAAATTAAACGAAACCACTAAATCATAAAAAAATGAAGAAATCCATCTGGCCTTTTCCCCTTGCCTGCCTACTTGCCATGATCTTTATTCAATGTACTACGGGCCAAAAAGATGCTCGTATCATTCAAAACTTTGGTAAAGACTGGAAATTTAATTTGGGTGATGTACCAGGAGCTGAAGTTGCTGGCTTCAACGATTCAGGATGGAGAACATTGAATGTACCACATGATTGGAGCATCGAAGGCGAATTTAGTGAAAAGAATCCTGCTACTCCCGGTGGTGGCGCACTTCCAGGTGGAATTGGCTGGTACCGCAAAACGTTTAAACTAGCGGAAAATGAGGGAGATAAACTGGTCTTCATCGACTTTGATGGTGTATATCAGAACAGCGAAGTATGGATCAACGGTCATTCTGTTGGAAAGAGATTTTATGGATACAGCTCCTTTCGTTATAATTTAACTCCTTATTTGACCAAAAATGATGAACCAAATACTTTAGCAGTTAGGGTTGATAATTCAACTCAGCCCAATTCACGTTGGTATTCAGGATCAGGAATCTTTCGCAATGTTTGGTTGGTAACTACAGGTTTGACGCATGTTGATCATTGGGGAACTTTTGTTACGACCCCTGAAATTAATGATTCAATGGCCAAAGTGAAAGTGGTAACCAAGATTAAGAACCATCTGGAAGAAGGCCAGGAATTACATATAAAAACAGTTATTGTTGATCCATCAGGGAAGGTAATTGCGACAGGTAAAACCAATACCGATACTGTAAGTGATTCGATATTTAATTCTACATTTGATTTTGAGGTTAGAAACCCAATCTTGTGGAATTTAGATTCACCGCAATTGTATTCTGTTGTTTCGCATGTCTTTGTGGACGGTGAAATGGTTGATAGCTATACAACTCCATTTGGTATCCGCAGTTTTGAGTTTACTGCTGACAAGGGATTTTTCCTTAATGGCAAAAACATCAAGATCAACGGAGTATGCGATCATCATGATTTAGGTTGTTTGGGTTCAGCTATCAATATCCGCGCTTTGGAACGTCAGATGGAAATTCTGAAAGGTATGGGCTGTAATGCCATCCGCACTTCGCACAATCCACCGGCTCCTGAATTACTGGATCTGGCTGACCGTATGGGTTTCATCATTATGGATGAGGCTTTTGATATGTGGAAAAAGCCAAAGAATAAACTTGATTACAGTACAGTTTGGGACCAAATGCACAAGAAAGATCTTCAGGATTTAATCCTTCGTGACCGTAATCACCCAAGCGTAATTATCTGGAGTATCGGAAATGAAATTCTGGAACAATGGGACAGTACAGGAACTAGTATCGCCAATGAATTGGCTGGATATATACGTGAACTCGATACTTCACGTCCAATCACATCTGCTACAAACGATCCGAAACCCGGTAACTTTATCATCAAATCGGGAACACTTGACCTGATTGGTTATAATTATCATCAACAGTCATTTCCTGCTTTTCCTGAGACCTTTCCAGGACAAAAGTTCATTGGTACCGAAACCGTTTCAGCATTGATGACCCGAGGTGTGTATGATATGCCTTCTGAAGAAATCCGTCGTTGGCCTGTGAGTGACAATTGGAAAGGGCCAAAACCCAATGGCGATAATACTTGTTCGTCGTATGACAATGTTTCAGCTCCCTGGGGATCTACCCATGAAGAAACCTGGAAGGTAATTAAGAAGCACAATTTTTTATCCGGTCAGTTTATATGGACAGGCTTTGACTATTTGGGTGAACCGACTCCTTATGGATGGCCATCGCGCAGTTCATACTTCGGAATCATTGACCTTGCCGGTTTTCCCAAGGATGTCTATTATATGTATCAAAGCGAATGGACCAGCAAAGATGTGTTGCATGTATTTCCGCATTGGAACTGGAAAGAAGGTCAGACAATCGATATCTGGGCTTACAGCAATGCTGAAGAAGTAGAGTTATTCCTGAATGACAAGTCATTGGGAGTGAAAAAGAAACAAGGTGATGATTTACACCTGATGTGGAAAGTTCCTTATGTTGCAGGAACTTTAAAAGCCATTTCGCGCACTGCTGGTAAAGAAGTGTTGGTGAAAGAAATTAAAACTGCCGGAGTTGCAGCTAAAATTACTGCCATAGCCGATCGCTCAACCATCAAATCAGATGGAAATGACCTTTCATTTATTACTGTTGAAGTTGTGGATGCAAATGGAGTGATGGTTCCAGATGCCGATCATTTGGTTGAATTTAAACTTGAAGGACCCGGTAAAATCGTTGGTGTTGACAATGGTGATCCGGTGAGTCATGACTCATTTAAAGCACCGCAGCGTAAGGCTTTCCATGGAAAATGCCTGGTGGTTGTGCAATCGGAAGATAAACCAGGAACCATTAAACTGACAGCTACATCTGCAGGCTTAACTGCCGCAACTGTTGAACTTACAACCAAATAAACGTTATTGAATACCTCAATCTTATTTGGGCTATTTCCTTTTTGAATGTTATGTTCGAGGGACGTAGCCCAAATTTGATTTATGAATCTAACGGATTACTATTTTGCATTAAAAACTTGAATATTCGACAGGCTATTCGCTATTAGTATTTAAATAGAATTCGCATTTAATTCGTACCTTCGTGTAATTCGTTTTAAATTCGTGTAATTTGTAATTTGTAATTCCTTATAAATATGTCAACTCTTCCTACCTCTGAATCTGAAAAGATCGAGTTTAAAACATCATTTAATGAGGGTGTTATTGAAACACTGGTGGCATTCTCGAATGCGAAAGGCGGCACTGTATATATTGGAGTTAACAATAAAGGCGAGGCAAATGGAATACAAATAGGAAATGAAACGATACAAAACTGGATTAATGAAGTAAAAAATAAAACAGCACCTCAGATTATTCCTGATGTTGAAGTACTAAATATTGACGGCAAAACTGTTGTCACACTTAACTCAATGGAATATCCTATAAAACCTGTGTCCAAAAGTGGGAGGTATTATAAGCGCATTGCCAATGCAAATCATATAATGAGTATTGAGGAAATTGCCAATGAACACCTTAAGACAATCAATACCAGTTGGGACTTCTATCCCGATCCTAATCATAGTATAAAAGATATTTCATTAGAAAAAGTAGCTCGATTTATTAAAAATATTGAACAACGGTCTCAAAGTAATATTGAATTGTCAGGAATGGATTTTCTTGAAAAGCTAGAAATTATCCGCAATAAACAACTTACTTTTGGAGGTTATTTATTGTTTGTAAATGATTATTGCTTAATCAGCGATATTCAGGTTGGCCGATTCAAAAGCGATACAACCATTATCGACTCAATTTCGCTCAATTCTGATTTGTTTACTGAAACAGATGAAATTATCGATTTTATAAAAAAGCACCTGATGATTGAATTTATCATCTCAGGTGAACCTCAACGAACAGAACGGTTTGATTATCCATTAGATGCAATACGAGAAATTGTCATAAACATGATCGTACACAGGGATTACAGAGATAGTTCAGGTAGTATAATTAAAATATTTGACGACAGAATAGAATTTTTTAATCCCGGCAACCTGTATGGTGGAATTACCATTGATGATTTATTATCAGGGAATTACACCTCTAAATCAAGAAATAAATTAGTAGCTAAAGCATTTAAAGAAACTGGCTTAATTGAACGTTACGGTTCAGGGATTATGCGTGTTCGGAAAATCTGCCAGGAATATGGTCTTAAAGAACCTGCATTTGAAGAAGTTTCGCATGGGTTTATGGTGAAATTATATAAAGAAAGCATCAATGCGACTAGAAAAATCGAAGTTTTGGAGACCGACCTAAAAACCGACCTAAAAACCGACCTAAAAACCGACCTAAAAACAAATTCGCTGGAAGAACAAATTATTGCCATTATTGTGGCAGATAACAAAATAAGCATTCCGAAAATAGCCGAAGAGATTGGAAAAGGAATTACTGTAACAAAAATATACCTGGCGAATCTCAAAACTGAAAAAAGACTAAAACGCATCGGCCCACTCAAAGGTGGACATTGGGAAATTATCCATTAATCTGTGATATCATTGAATTTTTGTCCAAATGATTAGTACCCACAATATCCAGATTCTTTTGAAATATAACCAAACTAGCTGCAACTTGAATTCGATCTAACATTAACAGCACTAAAACTTCTGAATTTCCATCAAAGGGCAAAAAAAATAAAATAAAACAATTTTCCTTTTGGTCCTTTAATGGAAATTCAAATTATTTCACTAACTTGGGGTATACTTCTCCTGTAAACATATTTCAAAACAAGATAGCGGAAACAAAATTCGTGTAATTCGTCCCGAGTACTCGGGATTCGTGCAATTCATATAAAATAAAGTGTTTGAAAGACAATTATAATTTCGTTTCTTTGATAGCTGATCTTAAATCTGAAACTATAATCAATAAACTCAATCTCATGAAGAAGTTAACTGTTTTATTCATATGCATGCTGGTAACTTTAGCCACCATGGCGCAGGAAAATGTCTTGCAAATTGATGTTGCAGGGGGCAAAACTCAAATCAATAAGAACATATACGGTCAGTTTGCAGAGCATCTGGGCCGTTGTATTTACGATGGTATCTGGGTGGGTAAAGATTCGCCGATCCCCAATGTGAACGGGTATCGCAAAGATTTGCTTGAAGCATTGCAGGCACTGAAAGTGCCTGTTCTCCGTTGGCCAGGTGGCTGTTTTGCTGACACCTACCATTGGAAAAATGGAATCGGTCCTTTGAATGAACGTCCGAAAATAAAGAATGTATTTTGGGGTGGAACTGTTGAAGACAATAGTTTTGGTACCAACGAATTTCTGAACCTTTGTGAATTACTGGGTTGCGATCCCTACATTTCTGCTAATGTGGGAAGTGGTACAGTGGATGAAATGGTGCAATGGATTGAATATATGACCTCGGATGACAATGTTCCGATGGCCAACCTACGCAAAAAGAACGGTCGGGAGAAACCATGGAACGTTAAGTTCATTGGTATCGGAAATGAAAGCTGGGGATGTGGCGGCGATATGACTCCTGAATATTATACCGACCTCATGAGGCAATATTCAAACTATGCCAAAATGTATGGGGGTGATAAATTCGACCGCATCGGTTGTGGTTCAAATGGAAGCGATTTTAACTGGACCAAAGTGCTGATGGACAAAGGGCGCAACAACATGGATGGCTTGTCGTTGCATTATTACACCATTGCTGGTGAAGGGTGGAATAAAAAAGGACCTGCAACTAATTTTGGGGAAGATCTTTACTTTAATGGATTGAAAAAAGCATTGTACATGGATGAGTTGGTTACCAAACATTCAGCCATTATGGATACTTACGACAAAGATAAACGTGTTGACTTACTGGTTGATGAATGGGGAATATGGACAGATGTTGAGCCTGGAACCAATCCAGGTCATCTCTTTCAGCAGAACTCAATGCGTGATGCATTAATCGCCTCAAGTACCTTAGATATCCTAAACAAGCATTGCGATCGTGTTAAAATGGCTAACATTGCCCAGATTGTCAATGTATTGCAGGCAATGATATTAACCCAAGGAAACGAAATGGTGCTCACCCCTACTTACCAGGTTTTCAAAATGTACAACGTACATCAGAATGCCACTTTACTCCCATCTATCCTGACATGCGAACAATACAAATTGGGCAATGATCAGATCCCGGCAATCTCTAGTTCTTCCTCTGTTGATAAAAACGGTAAAATACATGTTACAATCAGCAACCTGAATCCAACCAAAGAAATTAAACTGGAGATCAACCTATCAAGTAAAGGGTTCAAAAAAATCAATTCAGGCACTGTTTTAACTGCTCCTGCCTTCAATTCTGTCAATACATTCGACAAATCTGAAACAGTTTCTCCTGTTGCATTTAAGAATACCAAGAAGATTTCAGACAATAAGCTGGAAGTAAGTATTCCTTCTAAATCAGTAGTTGTTTTAGAACTGGAATAGGAAGAAGAAGTGCCTAAAGTGAGCTAAAGTGCCTAGAGTGATTAAAGTTGGGGGACGCAAATATTAAAATGGCCGGATTGTGAGATACAGTCCGGCCATTTTATTGTCTTGAAGCTATAAACAGTAAAGATTTAATAGATAAAACCCAATTTGTATGATAACTTGTTGTTATCTGTTCCATTTTCTACTTCAAATCAAATTGATTTTTTCACCATCTCATCAATTTTAGATTTTATAACTGCACATCCAATAAAATAGGAAATTGTTGAAAATAGCAATCCAATAATCATTGAGATTATTATCTTTGAACTGGCAAATCCAGCTATCAATCCTATAATGAATCCAATTACAATTGATAAAAACAACAATGAATCCAATTTAACTTCCCAAAATATTCTAATTCTCTTTGAATCAATTCTTTCAATTCCAATTAATCCTTCTCTTAATATTTTTAATGCCTCGATTTTATTTTGACCGGAATGTGTTGTACTTCTCATGACTCTTTTAAATAGTATCGTATCATTTTGCGTTTCAGATTGGGCCTCTAATATTCTTAACTTTCCTTGAATGTTTTTCTTGAAAGACTGAATATATAAATCTGAATTTACATGAATTGTCTTTTCTGCTGTGTTTGAATATTTAAATAGGCTCATATAATTACTTATATCTGTAATATCAATTTGAAAATTCTGTCAGAAAAGTAAAACTATTTCAATTAGTGATCAACGATTAAACTGATCGTCAACTAGCAAATACCTAAAAGTTTATAGCCCTTTCTCTTCAGCTAAATAATTTATTCTAAAGGTAGAAAGAATTATCCAACACTTTCAGGTATTTATATTATTTATTATGCACCCACATTACACTACTTGCAGGATCTTTTGCTCCAAAGAACTATCCGGAGAAATACCGAGGTGATGTTTTAAATGAAGCTTTTGCCGTTGAATTTTATGATTTAATTGATGACAATGGCCCTGATTTCTGGATTTTTGGTCACCATCATTATAATGTTCCTGATTTTATAATTGGTAAAACTAATTTGACTACAAATCAATTGGGTTATGTGATGTATGGAGAACATTAAATATTTTAAAAATAGGCAAATCTCAGAAATGTAAGTTGTTTTATATCAATATTTTATCTTTATATTTGCATATTATCATATACCAGTGATAATATGCAGAATTTGTGATATGTATAAATTAAAGGATCACAAAGGAAAAGTTACCGAAGTTATCGAAGTTATCGAAGATATCGCAACTAGTCAATTTTGCATATCATCCCATTGCACAAAATCTTCGGTACATAGCATGATTAAATACTAATTGGACAAATGGGAACTCAAAATACCCAACTTGCAATATCTTCGGTAACTTCGGTAACTTCGGTAACTTAAACTCCTTCTATGGAGATGGATTGTTACAAATCCCCTATTGTTCGCGAAATATAAACTTTATCTCCTTTAAAAACAACTCAGAAACCAGGCACAACACTCCCAAACCCAACCTTATTAACCTTATTTTTCATTTTGTGTCTTGTCTTAAAGCTTAAATGTCACCCTGAACTCCGCCAATTCCGCCAATTGGTATTTTTAACCTTCAATGTGGAGAGATTGAGGTGTGTTTTTGACCTATCCCTAAAATACAGACTATTAATTCTCCTCATCTGAGTAAAATCAATTGAGAAGCAATTGTAAAAACCAGACCATTGAACCCTATTTGGCAAAAAACACGATTGGCGGAAGTGGCGGAAATGTCCTGCCGATCCCCAGAATTCCAATACAGCACCTAGCATATAAGTTTCCGCACGTTCCGCATGTTCCGCACGCTTCTCTTTTTACTCTATCCCTTTATATCACATATTGAATTAAATTGAGTAGATTAAAATACAAGGCGTGCGGAACATGCGGAACGTGCGGAAACTCAAGATCTATTCAGCCGCTTTTTATTTCCCTTTCCTACAAATCCTATGAATCCTACATCCTCTTTCGTAAAAACGCATTTTCATACTTTTTATAGTAGCTGTCGAATGTAGTCCCAAATTTTACACTTGATAAGGCAAATAAGGTTGACGGATAAGGATTTATAAAAGTATTTCCTCTTTTCAAAATGAAATGACCCCATTTTGGATTTTGATTTCAAAATATCGTTTTTACGAAATAGGACGTAGGATTCATAGGATTCGTAGGAAAAGGAAAGCCAAAAGTTCGTAGCGTCATCCAGAACTTGTTTCGGGATCCCATCGAATTATTGGGGTTCCCGAAACAATTTTGGGATGACGCTCTGAATTTGATTCTGGAAAACGGTGAAGCTTTGAATGACGCAGTGTAATTATTTTAATTAAATCTATTCCATGAGGTTTAATCAATCTTTTCCCCTTCACCCACCACCTTTTTCGATCCCTGGTACAATTCGTATTTCCTAAAACTACATTCCAGAGAACCGTTCAGGATAGATATTTTACGTGAAGGACGCAATCCAATAGATTTGAGGCATTCAGGGATACTGATAATCCAGACCGTTGCATTCGAATAATGATGTTTCAAACGTTCGCCAATCATGGAGTAGAAGTTAGTGTCTTCGGGGGTCATCCGTTCTCCATAGGGAGGATTGAACAAAAGGAAAGGCTTTTCTGATGTTGGTTCAAGTACTTTAAAATCAACTATTTTAAAATCTATCAGAAACAAAACTCCTGCAGCTTCTGCATTTTTATAGGCAATATCAATGTTGTGTCTTGAAATATCGGAAGCTGAAATTCTAACTGGAGAAATGTCTCTAGGCATCATTTCTTGTTCCACCGCTTCGAACAATTCAGGATTGAAATTTCGCCAGTTGCGGAATGAAAAATCCTTGCGAACAGTCCCGGGATATAATCCATTGGCCAGCATAGCGGCTTCGATTGCAATGGTACCCGAACCACACATAGGATCGGTAAAATCGCTTTTGCGATCCCATTCTGAGAGACGGATCAAGCCAGCAGCAAGTACTTCACTCATCGGAGCTTCATTCTGATCGAGCCTGTACCCCCGCTTGTGCAACGACTCACCACTGCTGTCGAGCGATATAGTACAATACTCATTGCTGATATGCAGGTTGATACGGATATCCGGATTCTTTGAATTGACCGAAGGCCTCTCACCAAATTTATAACGGAAACGATCTACGATGGCATCTTTCAACTTGAGCGATGCAAACATTGAATTGTTAAACAAATCAGTAAATACAGTACTCTGAATGGAAAAAGTCTGGTCAATGCCAAACAATTCTTCCCATTTGAAATTTTTACCCCGCTGGTATAAATCGTCTGCCGAATGAATTTTATACGCATCAATGGGCAGAAGTATTCGTAAAGCGCTGCGAAGGCAATAGTTAGCCTTGTAGAGCATCTTCAAATCGCCGCTGAAATAAACGCATCGACGGCCAATCTGAACCTCATCGGCGCCAATTTCAATCAACTCTCGGGCAAGTATTTCTTCAAGACCGGCAAGGGTAGTAGCGGTATATTTTTCTTTTTTCAAAATAATGTATTTTAGAACTAATTGTGATTAAATTTGAGTTTGATTACATTCCAATCGATGGCAGGAAATCAATAACATCAAGCATCAGTAATTTCTTTTCCTCAGCTGTTGTTTTCATGGCATGATCCAGCTTTTCAATTTCGGCATCAATCAATTGCTGATCAATAGTTTCAGCCATGTTGGTGATAACTGTAAAAGCTTCCAGGGCAACGAGGAAATCGTTTTCAATCAGTAAATCGACAAATAGAGATAAGTATTTGGTATAATCGAGCCCGTTTTCCCAACAACATGAAACCAATTGTCTTAATTCTGGTGCATAGCGCTCATTCTTAATGGCTTCAATAATGTAAGGGATCGATTCTTTCTCCTTCAAATTACCAAGCAGGGAAGTGATCTTTGTTTTAATTTCCTTCTCCTCACTGGTATGCAGCAGTTCGGTTAAGATTGGAATATCGGATGATTTTCCAACTGCACGCAATTCTTCGAGGGTCGCCAATACCTTGTCGGGATCGGTAGATTGTAATCCTTTAAGAACTGTATCGTGTTCGTTTTGTGTTTGATCGCTGGTCATTGAATATACATGTTTAATGTTTTGCAAAATTAACAAATTGAAGTTAATATTGAAATATTATCTTTGCGGACAATAATTTTCCATTTTAAATGAACAAAAGGACCAAGGAACTCGCTGAACTTCCTATTCCCAGGTTGATGCTTAAATTCTTCATCCCGGCATTTATAGGTGTTTTCGTGAATGCTTTGTACAATATTGTTGACCGAATATTTATCGGCCAAGGTGTTGGTTCAATGGCATTAAGCGGCATATCAGTCACTTTTCCAATCATGTTAATCGTCATGGGATTTGGAATGCTGATCGGTATCGGAGCTAGCGTATTGGTCTCAATCAACCTTGGAAAACATAATTTGCACAAGGCGGAAAGGGTACTTGGCAGCAGCTTTTTGCTGATGCTCCTTGTTTCAGTTCTGATAACAGTTATTGGGTTCTCAATCAAAGGTCCCATGTTGCAATCATTTGGTGCAACGGCTGAAACAATTCAGTATGCCAATGATTATCTGGATATTATCCTTGCCGGTACTGTATTTCAGGTAGTAGGATTTTCGCTTAACAATATTATTAGGGCTGAAGGAAATGCCAAAATTGCCATGTTCTCAATGATCATCAGTGCCGGCACCAATATGATTCTCAATCCAATCTTCATTTTTGGATTTGGAATGGGGGTCAAAGGTTCAGCCTATGCAACAATTATTTCGATGATGGTATTGACAGTGTGGGTTTTACTTCATTTTAGAAGTTCAAAATCGGTCATCAAACTAAGGACTGAGAATATTCGTTTCAACTGGAAAATTCTATTGGAGATTATAGCAATCGGCATGGCTCCTTTTGTAATGCAGATTGCCAACAGCATTGTTCAGGGATTGATAAATACCAAATTGATAGCTTTTGGAGGTGATCTGGCCGTGGGTGCAATGGGGATTGTGAATAGCGTGGCCACACTTATCGTTATGTCAATTGTAGCAATAAATATGGCCACTCAACCCATTATCAGTTTTAACTATGGATCAAAATCCTATTCACGAGTGAAAGAGACACTCCGTCTAGCCATTATTTCGGCCACTGTAATTTCAATTTTGGCCTTTATTTGGGTTGAAACAATTCCTGATTCCATCGTTAAACTGTTTAACTCGACTGACCCTGGTCTATTGGCTTTCGGTATCGATGGACTGCGCCTAGCCCTGTTAGCCTTACCAGTTGTCGGTTTTCAGGTTGTAACTGGTAATTTCTTCCAGTCGATGGGAAATGCAAAAGTTGCAGTGCTGCTCACCTTGCTTCGTCAGGTAATTCTCCTCATCCCGCTCCTCTTTATTCTCCCCAACTATTATGGACTACAGGGCATCTGGATGTCGATGCCTATTTCTGACTTCTGCTCAGCCATCTTTGTAGTATTTTTTCTGATTCATCATTGGAAAAAACTCCATCTAGCCACTGTATCAGAAACTTACATCAACCCAATTAAGTTAAATGCAGTTACAGAAACAAAATAACATTTTAGTTAATTGAATTGCATTCATTCCTGCCCCTACTTCCCATAACTATTAATCCTTCAGTATTTTTCAGCAAATAATATCTGTTACCAACAGCAACTAATACACTGACTCTTAAATATTTTCGGTACTTGATGTTACAATATCAAAGTAATTGGATCATTTATGCGCCGACTCACTTAGTCTTAGAACTATTTGAAGATTATTTGAAGATTATTGGAAAGCTATTCGTTGATTAATCGAATAGGATTGAACGGTCTTCGAATAACCTTCGAATAGTCTTCGAATAATCCTTAGGACAATCCCCTCAATTCTGCCAACATACTTTAAGCGAACACTTAGGAATAAAATGAACAGCTTTATATTATGGAGCCGACCAAAGTTTCTGTAAATACATATAACTAATTGAATATCTGTCACTATCCCAATTCCGAACAGCCTTAAGAATGAACTTCTGAAATAACAAAAAAACATTTTGGCAAAGTCTGATGATTTTTATTCAACCTATGTGTAATTATATCAAAGAAGGTTTGTATTTTTGTATTTATACTGACTTCAACTTTAGTTCAAATTGAACCTGACTATGAATAAGAAACAACTATTTGACTCACTTGCTGAGGGAAATAAAATTGACCGCACTCTGTTTTGGCCAATACTGATGCACTTTGCAGCCCGTTATAACAATAATACTTACGGAGAATTTGCCTCTGATTATAAGGTGCTGGTCGATTGCAATATCAAAGCACTGGAGCATTTTGATATGGATATGGTTGGACTGATTTCTGATCCTTACCGAGAAACTTCGGCCTTTGGGGCCCCGGTAACCTTTATCGCTGAGGGAGTTCCACGCTGTGAGAAGATTATGGTGAATACTTGGGAGGATATCCAGAATCTGAAGCGACCCGATGTTTGCAAGTGCACTCGCACCATGGACCGCATTAAGGGAGCTGAACTTTTTCAGAAAAAACTACAGGGAACAGTTCCTGTCATTGGCTGGATTGAAGGACCACTTGCCGAAGCTTGCGACCTTGCAGGTGTGAGCCAAATGATGACGCAACTGATGATGGAACCTGATTTTTGCAACTTGCTGATGGACAAGTGTATGGATACAGCCAAAGATTTTGCCAAAGTCCAGATAGAAGCTGGCTGTGATATAATTGGAATTGGCGATGCAATATGTTCACAAATTGATCCATATACTTACGACACTTTTGTAAAGGCACGTCATCGAGAATTAATTGACTACATTCATTCCAACGGGGCAAGGACCAAATTGCATATTTGCGGTGATATCACTCACCTGTTGCCTTCGCTCAAAGACTTAGGTACAGATATTCTGGATCTGGATTATGATGTCGATATCTCCTATGCACGTTCGGTGGTTGGGGATAAAACTATACTGTGCGGCAACATTGAGCCAGTACTTATCCAAAATACTACTCCAGATGAAGTTGAACGCTTATCGCGTCAACTGATTGAACTACATGGCCATGAACGGTTTATACTTTCTGCAGGATGTGAAATCTCTGTTGGAACTTCCGTTGAAAACTTGATGGCAATGCGTAAAGCAAGTTTAAAGTTATAAGTTAAAAGTTAAAAGTTGCACCTCAACCGTCACTCAACTTTAAACTTTGAACTTAAAACTTGAAACTTATTTATACCAAATCACAGGCCTCAAAGGGCATCCAATGCGCGTCTTTTCCTTCCCACTTAACATTGCACCCGATAGGGCTAGTTTCTGTAATAGAAACAGACTTTCCGGCAACCAATTCTGAAAGGGTACGATCTAAATCGTTCACTGTGATTTTGGAAACGACCCTTGGATTATCAACAGCACGACCAGTATATACCAACTTCCTATCTTTGTTAAACACATAAAAATGAGGAGTTCGGAGGGCGCCATAGTCCATTGCAATTTGCTGAGTTTGATCATGCAGGTATACCCATGGAAAATGATTTTCATTCATCCTAAGCACCATATTTTCGAAACTATCCTCTTCATAAGTATTTGAACTGTTTGAATTGATTGCTACAAAACGAACTCCATCATGAATGAATTGCTCAGCAGTTTTGCTCGTTAACTCATCACTTCCAAGTACATAAGGACAATGATTGCATGTAAAAAATACTACAAGAATATCAGCATCAGAAAAATTGTCGAGCTGATAAACTTTACCGTCTGTAGCCATCAGGCTAAAATCAGATGCCTGACTACCAATTTCAAGAGTAAATGCCATAATAATTCATGTTAAACATTTATCCCTATAACAAAGATATGTCAAAATTGATTTCAAAAATAATGTTTTTGTATTTGCTGAAAAAAAATCATTTAAATTCAATATTAGTCATGCAAAATTGCAATTATCATTTTGTTTTTCAGTACATTTACAGTCACATCAACAATAAGATAATTGTGGTTAGCGATTGAAATACTTTATAATGAATAAAATATGAAACAAATTGTCCTTATATTTGGATTTATAACTTTTCTATTGGTCGGTATTTCTTGTCAGCCAAAAGGAAAAGTAACTGTGAAAGACGAGCTGTCCTCACATATTGACACGCTCGTCAAACCTGGTGACGATTTCTTTCAATATGCCAATGGCCTGTGGTTCAAGGATAATCCCATTAAAAGCAGTGAACAAATCAGCGGAATATTTCAGGTCATACAAGATACGATCAACTCACAGATTCTAAAAATATGCAAGTCGTCGGCATCAGTTCAGAACCCTGAGAAGGGCAGCAACAAGCAAAAGATCGGTGATTTTTATTTCTCCGGGATGGATAGCATTCAACTGAACAAGGTCGGTATTTCAGCAATACAAAAACAATTGGATCAGATAGATGCCATCAAAGATCTAACCCAGCTGGCTTCTATGGCCTCGTTTATCCACCGCAGTTCAGGCTCGCCATTGTTTGGGTTTGCAGTCTATCAGGATAGTAAGATCAGCAATAAAAATGCAGTCCAGGTTTGGCAAGGCGGATTGAGTCTTCCCGACCGTAATTATTATTTTGATACAGATGCACGAACTGAACAGATCAGAAAGAAATTTGAGCAGCATCTGGAAAATATGTTCAGGATTTTGAAGTATGATGACGCAAAGGCCAAAGCAGCTGCGGCTACAACGATGAAGCTAGAAACTGCACTGGCACTGGCTTCTCGTAAGAAAGAAGACACCCGCGACCCGCATAAGAATTATAATAAACTGTCGTTCAAACAATTTTCAGAATTAATGCCTAATTTCAACTGGCCCCTATTCAATAAGGAAGTTGGGTTGCAGAATGTTGATACGGTGATTGTGGGTCAACCGGAATTCCTTAAAGCGCTGAATATCAATCTGAAGAAATTTCCCCTTGATGATTGGAAGAATTACTTAAAATACCACTTCACCAGAGGTATGGCGAGCTATTTGGACGACTCGACTTATCAGGAAGCATTCAATTTTTATTCAAAAACTATCAGGGGTATTCAACAACCAAAACCCCGTTGGAAAAGGGTTGTAGAACAAAATGATGACTACCTGGGTGAACTAATCGGTCAGGTATATGTGAACGAATATCTTCCCGCAGGAACCAAAGAAAAGCTTGTTGAAATTGGCAATGCCGTGAAAAGTGTTTATGCTGAACGGATTAAAAATCTGGACTGGATGAGCGCAGCCACCAAAGAAAAGGCATTAAATAAATTAGGTTCAATGATCATGAAAGTGGGGTACCCTGACAAATGGAAAGATTTGAGTAGCCTGAATATCAGTCGTTCATCTTATGCTGAGAACGCAGTGAATGCTAATCTCTGGCATTTTGGATATATGATTTCCAAATTCGGCAAGCCCGTTGACCGCACTGAATGGGATATGGAACCTCAAAACTACAATGCCTATTACAGTCCATCGAACAATGAATTGGTAGTTCCCGGCTGTAATATTCTGGTTCCAGGATACGAACATAAATTAGCAGATGACGCCATCCTTTATTCCATAATTGGAGGATCTACTTTCGGACATGAAATGACCCATGGTTTTGATGATCAGGGGTGTAAATTTGATGCCCGAGGGAACCTGAACAACTGGTGGACAAAGGAAGACAGCATCAAATTTTACAGTAAGACCAAAGCGATAGTTGCCCAGTTTAACACATACAATCCTGTTGATAGCCTTCACATCAACGGCGAATTTACCCAGGGCGAAAACATTGCCGACTTGGGAGGCATCATCATGGGCTACGAAGCATTCAAGAAGACCAATCAATACCAGAATAACGAAATAATTGCCGGTCTGACTCCTGATAAACGGTTCTTCCTTGGATTTGCACTAGCCTGGATGATCAATCAGCGCCCAGAAGCAATTGCTAATCAGGTACAAAGCGATGAACATTCGCCTGCCAAATATAGGGTGATCGGAACACTATCTAACATTCCTGAATTCTACAAAGCATTTGGAGTAAAAGAAGGAAATAAAATGTGGCGAGCAGATAATTTGATTGTAAGAATTTGGTAAACATAGCGGACAGTCCATTCATAATAGTCAAATTGCCACTAAGTCACAAAGACAATAAGTTACACAAAGTGCTATATATCTGTTATAAGTGAAACTTACTGTCTTTTTGACTTTGTGGCAAATTAGACTTTCGAAATAGCCTCAAAGGTTAAATTCTAAATAGTTCGCATAAAAATATTTGCAGGATATTCAATATCTGTCAAAAACAACCCGTGTGCCGGAACAGATAAACCAGCAGCACCGCGGTCTTTTTGTTCAATTACATGACGGAATTCGGCTATATCCATTTTGCCAATTCCGACTTCGAGCAATGTGCCGACGATTGCACGAACCATATTACGTAAAAAACGATCGGCCTTAACTGTAAATACCAAACTGTGGCCTTGCTGGTTCCATTGAGCCTCGATAATTTTACAATTGTTGGTTTTCACATCAGTATGCAGCTTACTGAAACTGGTAAAATCAATGTATTCAAATAAAATCAGGCAGGCCTCATTCATTTTAACCACATCAGGCTGACGGAAAAAATACCAGGAAGTCTCAACTGAAAAGGGGTCCTTGTGCAAATTCAGATGATATTGGTAGGTTCTTGAAACAGCATCGAAACGAGCATGAGCTTCAGAATTTACTTTGCTGATACCTAAAATTGAAATATCCTTAGGTAGAAATCTGTTCAGCTTATTGGTAAAATCAAGATGATCGAGATTGAGTAGTGCCGATTCAAAATGGACCACAAAATACCTGGCATGAACACCAGTATCGGTCCTGCCTGCGCCTGATACCGTAATTGTTTGGCGGGTGATCGTACTCATTGCTTTTTCCAAACATTCCTGAACAGAAACAGCATTGGGCTGAAATTGCCAACCATGAAAATTAGTACCCTTATAAGCCAATTCTATAAAATATTTTTGTGCCAATGGTATGATTTTTGACAAATATAAAAAAGTATGGCCACATTCTGTTAAAGATCGCTGAATTTATTAATTTTACAGCCATTTTAACTCAGAATAGCTTAACAAAATTTAACGTAAATTTATGCTTTTTCATTCATTGAAAGTATACTTTCGTATCTGAAAAAACAGAGCAATTAATCTTTTAACTAGAAAATATGGATCAGGCAGTTGATATCCGTGAATTAAACGAAAGAATTCAAAGAGAAAGTTCGTTTGTCGACATTATTAGCATGGAGATGAACAAAGTTATTGTTGGACAGAAGCATTTGGTTGAGAGTCTTTTAGTAGGACTTTTGTCAGGTGGTCATATATTGTTGGAAGGGGTTCCTGGATTAGCAAAGACTCTGGCAATCAATACACTTGCAACCAGTATAGATGCTAAATTTGCACGCATCCAGTTTACACCCGACCTTCTACCAGCAGACCTTTTGGGTACCATGATTTACAGCCAAAAGAGAGAGGAATTTGTTGTAAAGAAAGGGCCTATTTTTACCAACTTCGTATTGGCTGATGAAATTAACAGGGCACCTGCAAAGGTTCAATCGGCACTTTTGGAAGCCATGCAGGAACATCAAATCACGATTGGCGATGTCACTTATAAATTAGAGGAACCATTTTTGGTCATGGCAACACAAAACCCCATTGAGCAAGAAGGAACCTACCCATTACCAGAAGCACAGGTCGATCGTTTTATGTTGAAAGTAGTGATCAATTATCCTACCAAAGAGGAAGAGAAACTGATCATTCAGCAAAATCTATTGAAACAATTTCCTGAAGCAATGAAGGTTGTCCGTTTACAAGACATATTAAATGCCCGTGAAGTGGTGAAAGATGTTTATATGGACGAAAAGATCCAGAAATACATTGTTGATATTGTATTTGCCACCCGTGATCCGAAAGCTTATAAACTTGATAAATATGTTGACATGATATCTTATGGAGGTTCACCACGTGCAAGTATCGGTTTGGCGCAAGCAGCCAAGGCTTTTGCTTTCATCAAACGTCGTGGCTATGTAATTCCAGAAGATGTACGTGCCGTTTGTCCTGATGTAATGCGCCATCGTATTGGATTAAGTTACGAAGCCGAGGCAAATAACATCACTTCCGAAGAAATTATTGCTGAGATTCTGAATTCGGTTGAAGTGCCTTAGTTTGTAGAGGATAGGCAGTTGGAGGCATTGAAGGCATTGGGGAAAATATTCAACAGTGTTCAGTAGCAGTTTGCAGAAAAGCAGCAAGCCATCAGCAGTCGAAACTTTAAACGTTGAACTTTAAACTTTAAACTGAGCAGTTTTGGAAACAAGCGAATTAATAAAAAAGGTTCGGAGAATTGAGATTAAAACCCGTGGATTGAGCCGCAATATCTTTGCCGGTCAGTACCATAGCGCCTTCAAAGGGAGGGGTATGGCTTTCAGTGAAGTTCGGGAATATCAATTTGGCGACGACATCCGCAACATCGACTGGAATGTAACTGCACGTTACAATAAGCCGTTTGTGAAGATATACGAGGAAGAGCGAGAACTGACTGTTATGTTGGTGATTGACGTAAGCGGATCACGGGAATTCGGTTCGATGGATAAATTGAAAAAGAACATTATTACTGAAATAGCTGCCATTCTGGCATTTTCAGCTATCCAGAACAACGATAAAATTGGTGTAATTTTCTTTTCTGACAAAATTGAAAAGTTTATTCCACCAAAAAAAGGCCGCAAACATATCCTGCGCATCATTAGTGAGATGATTAATTTTGAACCACAGGCACGCGGGACCGACATTTCAGGAGCCATTCGTTATATGACCAACGCGATCAAGAAGCGGTGTACTGCTTTTATCATATCAGATTTCATCCAGAAAGAAGCGACATTGGAAAACGCACTGTCGATTGCCAATAACCGCCACGACATCGTTGCCCTTAGAATTTACGATGAACGTGAAACTGAACTTCCTGATATTGGAATGATAAAACTGAAGGATGCTGAAACGGGTAATTATACCTGGGTTGACAGTTCAGACCGCAGGGCAAGGGATATATACAGGATGTGGTGGCATGATTTATCTGTTCAACTGGGGAATAGTTTCAGAAAGAGCGGCGTCGATTATGTGAATATCAGCACCAACCATGATTATGTAAGGGCATTGATCGGATTGTTTAAAAAAAGAGGATAAAAACATTTTTCAAATGAAGCGAAGAATATTATTTGTCGTACTGTGTATTTTGCTTTCAGGAAGTATTCAACTTCTGAAAGCCCAGCCAGTGATGGTAAAAGCCAGTATTGACTCAACACATATACTAATTGGCGATCAGCTGAAACTTATTCTGGAAATTGAAAAGCCAAAAAACATGGCCATTGAGTTTCCAATAATACCCGATACTTTCAGCTCACACATTGAAGTTATAAAGCGTTCGCCTATTGATACAATTAAGTTGGCTGATAACGACCGCATAAAATTATCAAAAAGTATATTGATTTCATCATTCGACAGTGGCTCCCATGTGATCCCTCCCTTTTTCTTCAAGCTGAAGAATAATCAAAAGATGGACTCAGTAGCAACCAAGGCAATGATATTTCAGGTTCTAACCATGAAAATTGACACCACCAAAGGGCCGGTCGATATCAAAGTGCCTTATAGTGCGCCACTTTCTTTAAATGAAGTTATACCTTATATACTAGGCATCATCCTAATTGGAGCTATTATCTTTTTCATTTTTTATTACATGAGGTGGAAGAAAAAGAATGTACCTTTGTTCATCAGACCTGAAAAGCCAAAAGAACCGGCTCACATCTTAGCACTGCGGGAACTTGACCGCATCAAGGGACAAAAACTTTGGCAACAGGAAAAGATCAAACAATATTATAGCGAAGTCGCTGACACCATAAGGTATTACATTCAAAACAGGTTTGTTATACCTGCAATGGAGCAAACCTCAGCTGAAACCATCGGGGTTTTTAAACAAAATCCAGAATTGATTGATGGAAATTCACTCAATGAGATACAACATATTCTCAGTCTGGCTGATTTGGTTAAATTTGCAAAGTACACTCCATTGCCTGACGATAATAATCTGACGCTAATGAATGCTTATTTCTTTGTCAATCAGACGAAGAAGGAAGAATTAAAAGCAACAGAAAAACCGGCAATAGAGCCACAAGGACAAGAAGAAGTAGCTGTATAATAAAAAACCAAAATGAACGGAATAAGTTTTAAAAATCCAGAGTTTTTTTACTTACTTCTTCTTTTACTGCCCATGATTGCCTGGTATGTCTGGCAGCAGAAAAGGTTAGGAGCAAGTATTCAGTTTTCATCAGACATGGGATTCGCGCGGATACCGAAAAGCTGGAAATACTATTTCAGGCACAGTGTATTTGTTCTTCAGATGTTTAGTTTATCGTTGCTAATTATCGCTTTGGCAAGACCACAATCATCGAACAGCTGGTCAAACGTTACCACAAAAGGTATAGACATAGTGATTGCCCTCGATATTTCCAGCTCTATGTTGGCAATGGACTTCAAACCAAATCGTATTGAAGCTGCCAAAGATATTGCTATCCAGTTTATTTCAGGCCGCACCAACGACCGCATAGGTTTGGTTATATTTTCAGGTGAAAGTTTTACCCAGTGCCCCCTGACAACAGATCGTGCGACAGTGATCAACCTGTTTAAAGGAATTGAAAGCGGGATGATTGAAGACGGAACAGCTATCGGAAATGGGTTAGCAACTGCAGTATCGCGGTTGAAGGATAGCAAAGCAATTAGTAAAGTAGTGATTTTGCTTACTGATGGTGAGAACAACCGAGGTGAAATTGCTCCTGTTACTGCTGCTGAGCTGGCAAAGACTTTCGGTATTCGTGTATATACCGTTGGTATAGGTACAATTGGGATGGCCCCCTACCCGGTTCAAACACCTTATGGAGTGCAGGTGCAGGATATGAAGGTTGACATTGATGAAGTGACACTGGAAAAAATTGCCACTACTACAGATGGAAAATATTTCAGGGCGAACAATAATAATAAACTGGCTGAGATATACCAGGAGATAGACAAATTGGAGAAATCGAAGATCGACGTCAAAGAATATAGTAAAAAGCAGGAAGAATATTTGAACTATGCGCTGGTTGGCGCCTTGGTGCTCATGTTAGGCATGTTTTTGAAGACAACGATTTTCAGAAATATCCCTTAGAAAGTTATTAGATATAAGATAAAAAGATATTAGACAAAAACTTAGCTAAGATAAATCATTTGCCGGATGTTACCAGTGACTGATTTTATCGAAGTCAAATATTGAACTATAAAACATGTTTAGAATAGCAAACCCAGAATATTTATATGCATTGCTGCTAATTCCGGCACTGATGATCTTTTATTGGTATTCAAGAAGTCAGCGTAAAAAAGCATTGGCGAAATTTGGACAAAAGGAAATTCTAACAGTTTTGATGCCCCATGCAAGTTCAGCACGCCCTGCAATCAAATTTGCAGTACTAATTCTAGCTCTTGCGAGCACCATTATTGGAATTGCGAGGCCACAATTTGGTTCTCAATTAAAAACAGTAAAACGTGAAGGGATTGAACTTATTATTGCGCTAGATGTTTCTAACAGTATGTTAGCCGAGGATATTACACCCAATAGGCTGGAAGCTTCAAAAAGATCTATTTCACAGTTGGTTGATAAATTGAGCGACGACAAAATCGGCCTGATCGTATTTGCCGGAGAAGCATACACCCAGCTACCAATAACATCTGATTACGTATCGGCCAAATTGTTTCTGAACTCAATAAGTCCGCAAATAGTTCCCACACAGGGAACAGCCATTGGTGCGGCCATTGAACTGGGGATAAAATCATTTTCTCCACAGTTTGTCGGCAGTAAAGTAATAATTGTGATTACGGATGGTGAAAACCATGAAGATGACGCGATTGGCGCGGCAACCAAAGCGGCAGAGCAGGGAATCGTCGTTCATACAATTGGAATGGGTTTGGCTAAAGGAGCATTGATTCCAGACTTTTCAAATGGACAAAAAGGGTATAAAAAAGACAACAAGGGCAATACGATTGTTACCAAACTGGATGAGCAAATGCTTCAGAAAATTGCCCAGGCAGGTAAAGGATTATACATAAGGGCAAACAACTCTCAGATGGGATTGAATGCGCTTTTCAATGAAGTCAGCAAAATGGAAAAGACAGAAATGGAATCGCAGATTTATGCCGATTACGATGAGAAGTTCCAATATTTTATTGGCCTTGCTCTTTTCCTTATTTTACTTGATTTCCTTGTATTGGAGCGGAAAAATAAATACCTGAAGAATTTAAAATTATTTGGAGATAGAAAATAAAGCGATATGAAATTAAAAAGCTTACTCTGCATATTTCTGATTATACTGGCTTTTGCAAGCTACGCTCAAAACGAACGAAAATTTGTAAGGCAGGGGAATAATTACTACGAATCGGCAATGAAAGATTCGGTCAAACTTGATACCATTCAATTTAATAAAGCAGAAATTGAATACCGAAAGGCGCTTGAGAAGAAGCCAGATGATCCGAAGTGGAATTTCAACCTTGCAGATGCCTTATACAAACAGAAAAAATTTGAAGAATCGGCAGAAAAGTTTAAAGACATTGCAGACCGAACTTCCAACAATATTGAAAAAAGCCGTGCATTGCATAATATGGGAAATTCAATGCTCATGAACAACAAACTCGATGAAAGTATTGCGGCATATAAACAAGCTTTGCGTAACAATCCAAAAGACCTTGAGACCAAATACAATTTGGTGTATGCAATGAATTTGAAAAAAAAGCAACAGGATCAACAGAAAAAGGATCAACAGAAAAAGGATCAGGATAAAAAAAAGGATCAAGATAAGGATAAAGATAAGAAGAAAGATCAGGACAAGAAAGATCAAAATAAGGATCAAAACAAGGATCAAAAGAAAGATCAGGATAAGAATAAGGATCAACAAAATAAAGATCAGCAACAAGATCAACAAAATAAAATATCAAAACAAAATGCTGAACAAATGTTGCAGGCACTTGAAAATAGTGAGAAGAAAATTCAGGAAAAAGTAAAAAAGATACAAGCTCTGAAAGCTCAGTCGAAAAATGTAGAGAAAGACTGGTAGGTACTAAGTTTCAGGTTCAAGTTCAAAGTTTCAAAACCTGAGAAGTATAGAACTTGAAACTTTGATCTTTGAACTTTGAAGAGTACCTTTGCAAATGTTGTTGAAAAAAGAAACCATGTTAATACTATGATCGGAAAAATTAAAATATTACTGATATTGCTGTTTATAGGTTATGGAGCCATGGCCGACAATATTAAGTTTACTATGGAAGGACCTGAAGCTGTGTCTGTTGGCGATCAGTTCAGGCTTAGTTTCACACTTAATGAGAATGGATCAGATTTACAACTTCCCGATCTTTCGAATTTTGATCTGCTGATGGGTCCTACAACCTCTCAAAGCTCAAGTTTCCAAATGATTAATGGCAAGACTACCCAATCGTCTAGCTTCTCCTACATGTTTGTCCTACGCGCCAAGAAGGAAGGGAAATTTACAATTCGTCCTGCCTCCATCAAAGTAAATGGTAAAATATATGAGTCGAATACCTTGAATATTCAGGTAGTAAAAGGACAACCTCAACAGCAGACAGCTCCGGCCCAGCAAGGAAATCAGGCCCAGGAAGCTGCACCAACGGGAACAGTAAGTAAAGACAATCTGTTTGTGCGTTTGTCATTGGATAAAACCAATGTGTCTAAAGGTGAACAAATACGGGCAACCGTCAAGCTATATATCAGTCAGAGTGTTCCACTGAATGGATTCGAAGAGGTAAAACTCCCTTCGTATGAAGGATTTTGGACCAAAGAAATTGCTGTACCTCAGCAAGTAAGTTTCACTCGCGAAGTATATAATGGAAAAATTTACCAGGTTGGAATACTCAAAAAGACGATCCTTTTTCCTCAGCAAACAGGAGCCATCAAAATAGATCCCTTTGAAATTACCTGTTTGGTGCGTCAAAAAGTCGGCAGGCAGCAAGGTTTCTTTGACGATTTCTTTGACAATTACCGTGTTGTAAAAGCGAAAGTTGTGAGCGATCCACAAACTGTGAATGTGAAAGATTTGCCTAACCAGCCGGCACAATTCTCGGGAGCTGTAGGAAGTTTCAATCTTGCTGGAGCATTGGATAAAACCAATGTAAAATCAAACGAAGCTGTTACGCTTAAACTTACGGTTAACGGAAGTGGAAATCTAACGCTTATAAATCCACCAAAGATTGAATTACCGCAGGATTTTGAAGCCTATGAGCCTAAAACTACTGAACACACCATAGCCAACGACAATGGACTGAGTGGATCTGTTACATTTGAATATCTTTTTATTCCACGCTTTCCTGGTAATTTCACCATTCCATCCATTGATTTTGTCTTTTTTAATCCATCTACCCATCAGTACGAAACCCGTTCAACCCAAGCATTTCCACTTAGTGTTGAAAAAGGAAGTGAGGATCAAAATAGTACTGTTGTAAATTCCTATTCAAAGGAAGATGTTAAAATGATCGGCAAGGACATTCGGTTTATAAAGCAAAATAAGGCGAAATTTCAACCCAAAGGAAGTTCATTTTATGGAACTTTAGGATTCTATTCAATATATGCGCTTAGCTTGTTATCCTTTGGATTTGTATTTGTAGTTAACAGGAAGAAAATCAGAGAAAGCGCTAATCTGGCTTTAGTACGAAATAAACAAGCCAACAAAGTAGCGTTGAAACGCCTCAAAGCAGCTGCTTCTCATCTGAAAAACAACCAGCAGGAACAATTCTATGAAGCAGTGATCAAAGCGTTGTGGGGATATCTGAGCGATAAACTTTCGATTCCTGTTGCCGATCTTAACCGGGAAAGGGCTTCGGCGACTCTGTTGAAAAGAGGAATGGATCAGTCAGTAGTAAATGAACTGATGAAACTCATTGACGACTGCGAATTTGCCCGCTTTGCACCCGCTGCCTATTCTGGAACCATGAAAGAAATGTATGATGGAGCAGCCAAAGTAATGGGTATTTTTGAAAAGCAAATCAAGTAAACATCTCAAACATTTTTCTCATGAAACGATTATTGAATATTATATTGGCGCTCTTAATTACCTCAGCTGTATTTGCACAAGCTGATCTATTGCAAAAAGGGAACGAGCTTTATACAAAAGATAAATTCAAAGAGGCTATTGATGTTTACAATCAAATATTAATGACCAATCTTGAATCACCTGAAGTTTATTTCAACCTTGGAAATGCGTATTACAAAACAAAAAATTATCCTCAAGCTATTTTGAATTACGAAAGAGCACAATTAATTTCGCCTGATGACGAAGATATTGCCTTCAACCTTCAGATAGCCAACCAACATGTGGTAGACGCAATTCAGGAACTACCCGGAATATTTATTGTTAGATGGTGGAATTCACTTGTCAATAGCCAAACCACCGACACATGGGCAGTGATTAGTATCATCAGTTTTTTATTTTTCCTGACACTATTGGGATTGTACTTTTTTGCCCGCTCAGGTAATATGCGTCGGATTGCATTCTGGACTGCCTTCATTTTGATTTCAACATCAATGTTTAGCTGGTCGTTTGCAGCCCAGCAAAAAAGCAGGTTGGTCAATCATAACTACGCAATAGTGATTCAGCCAACGGTTACAGTAAAAAGTTCACCTTCTGAAAAAGGAACCAATTTATTTGTAGTTCACGAAGGATTAAAAGTGAAAATTACGGATAAATTGGGAGATTGGTTCGAAGTAAGATTGGCCGATGGAAACAAAGGTTGGTTAATGACTGAATCGATAGAAAGGATCTGATTTGAAGAGGATACAATTAATTAACTGCCACTCCGTTTTTAACATCGGTGTGGCAATTTGATTTAATATAGAATTCATTTGCAACCATTCAGCGAATGGCTTGTTATGTATACATAAATTATTCTACTATGGCTTACAATTTACTGAAAGGCAAGAGAGGCATCATTTTTGGAGCTCTCAATGCCGATTCAATCGCATGGAAAGTAGCTCAGAAAGCATTCGAAGAAGGCGCGATATTTACCTTATCAAACACAGGAGTAGCAATGAGAATGGGCGATACAGCTCAACTGGCACTTGCATGCAACACCATTGCAATTGAGGCAGATGCAACAAGTGTGGAAGACCTTGAAAACCTCTTCAAACAATCCATGGAAGTGCTGGGAGGCAAAATCGACTTTGTGCTTCATTCAATCGGGATGTCGCCAAACGTTCGTAAAGAGCGCCATTACAGCGATCTGGATTATAATTATTTGACAAAGACTCTCGACATTTCCGCAGTCTCTTTTCATAAAGTATTACAGGTGGCACGTAAACTGGACGCCATTAATCAATGGGGCTCTGTTGTTGCCTTGTCGTATGTAGCCGCTCAACGGACCTTCTACGGTTACAACGACATGGCTGATGCAAAGGCATTACTTGAGTCGATTGCCCGCAGTTTTGGCTATATTTACGGCCGCGAACGCAATGTACGTATCAATACCATTTCGCAGTCGCCTACATTAACTACAGCCGGCAGCGGAGTGAAAGGAATTGGGCAGTTACTCGATTTCTCAGAGCGTATGTCGCCGCTGGGTAATGCAACTGGTGAGGAGTGTGCAGACTATTGTGTGACTCTGTTTTCAGACCTGACTCGCAAAGTGACCATGCAGAATTTGTTCCACGACGGGGGTTTCTCATCGATGGGAATGAGTATGCGTGCCCTCCTTCAATATGAAAAAGGATTGGGATGCGATTGTGAATGTGGTGATGAAGTGCCTATTGAAGATGATCACAAGTACGATTAAAGTTATTTACAATATAAATGAAACCGGTTGATAGCCGGTTTTTTTTATGCCCTGATCCATCCCGATCCATCCAAATCCCGAGCACTTGGAAGGGATCAGGAGGGATCAACGTTGTTCAATAAGCCCAAAATAATAAGTTGCATTATCTGAAACAATTTTAAGGTAAAACTTATATAAAAGAGACTTTTATAACTGTCCTTATGGAAATAATTTATTCCATCTCTAGTATAACTACTTATTAATTCCATACTAACTCAATATTAACTCAATACGAACTCAATACGAACTCAATATGAATTCAATAGTGAATGGGTACATTATGGGTATATTAAGGGTACATTATAGGTACATTATGGGTACATGAACCCATATACAACCGATAATTAACCCATTTATATCCCATTCACTATTGAATTCATATTGAGTTCGTATTGAGTTCGTATTGAGTTAATAAGGAATTAATAAGAGTTAATAACGCGGGATACATTGGAAAATAGTCAGGAAAATGATTTTTGAATATGTTAATGAAGAAACTGACAGGGCATGAACACCAGACTGCAAATGGTATTTAGGATTCCAAAAAGGAATTCCACGACGATGGGTACCGGGAGATTAACTAGTTTTAAGAGAGAGTAAATTCAAAAGATTTACAGGAATGTCCATCCTAATTTGGACTCCAATCCTCTAAAAGAATAACTGAATAAGTCACTTCATATTTCAATTAATAAGGCACCTAATGCAGGAATACTAAGTTCCACTGGTTCATGAAAACGAACATAAACTAATTTGTCACATAAAAAAGGCTTTCCACGAATTAAACGAATTAACACGAATTTAAGAAGATAAAAAATAAAACATTCATTCCACGATTTAAGGATTCATTCATCGGCTTAAGATTGGATTTTTAAATTCGTGTTAATTCGTTTAATTCGTGGAAAGCCTTTTTTCTTTTAATTCGTATTACTTTTATATAGCTGTGATAATGAATAAGGTGATTTAAGAATTTAACAGTAAAGCCTTTATGAGATTTTAGCTATCAATATACACAAAATTGAAAGTATTAAAATGTGAAAGTATTCATCACTTTTGAGGAAACGCCCACTCAGATAAGTGGCAATAGTGATGGCAATTATAACAACGTACGAAATTAAATCATTGAGTAATATACACAAACAATATTGATTCAGGAAAAATTCAACTTATTCCTGAATCAATTCAATTCAAATTCAATATTTATGATTTATTCTGTACCAGACTTTCTTAATATAAAATTAGCACATTTATGATTCTGCAATATGTTCTTCAACTTGATTGCAGATTAACCTGGTCACCATTTCAAATTCAGCAACGCCGAGTTGTTCGGGACGTTTGTCAAAAATTGGATTGGCTTTAAGTTGCTCATTTAAGATACGGCTTTTCAACGAGTTACGCATAGTTTTGCGACGTTGATTGAATGCCATTTTTACGATACCGAAAAATTGCTTCTCATCACACTCCAGTTTCTCTTTCTGATTACGGGTCAACCTAATAACCCCTGATTTGACCTTAGGTGGAGGAGAAAAAACATCTTCGTTTACTGTAAACAGATATTCAATATTATAATAGGCCTGAAGGAATACGCTCAAAATCCCATACGTTTTTGAGCCTGGACCTGCTGCAAGTCGCTGTGCCACTTCCTTTTGAAGCATACCGACAATTTCAGGAATCTGATCGCGATATTCCAATACTCTGAAGAATATTTGGGAAGAAATATTATAGGGAAAATTTCCGATGATCGCGAAGGGTTCATCAAAAAGCTGGTCAAGCCTCATTCGTAGGAAATCGGAGGTAATAATACGATCACTTAATTGTGGGAAATGAAGTTTCATGTAATCAACTGATTCACGATCAATTTCCACGGCCCAAGTTTCGAATGAATCTTTTCTCAATAGAAACTCAGTCAATACACCCATCCCAGGACCGATTTCCAAAACTTTATTCACGTTATTGGCTTGCAAACTATCTACAATCGTTTCGGCGATGACCTTATCTTTCAAAAAATGTTGTCCCAGATTTTTCTTTGCCCTTACCGTCGTCATTTTTATGTTATTTATTGTATAAAGATTCGTAATTTATTATCAAAAAGCCTTCCAAGTTAAAACAAAACAGTATTTTTGTATTTAATGCTAAATTCCGAAGAAGCACTTTTAAAATACCTTCGGATTTCGGATGCAAAAGTACAATAAAAACATTTTGGAAAAGACACACTTTCATTCTCAATAAATAAAAGAAATTGAAACAGAATATAGTTAAAGCCCTCAAAATTCTCTCCTTCTTTTTATTAGGACTATTTTTGTTTTGGTTGGTCTACAAAGATCAGGATTTAAACCGAATTAAAAGCATTTTAAGCAATGATGTCAATTATTTCTGGATTATCGTTTCTGCTTTGCTTGGATTATTAAGTCACATTAGCCGAACCATTCGATGGAACCTTATAATTGAACCACTGGGTCATAAACCAAGGCCGTTGAATACATTTTTAGCCGTAATGATTGGCTATCTCATGAACCTCGCATTGCCCCGAATGGGAGAGATTTCGAGATGCGGCGTACTTTCCAGGTACGAAAATATTCCATTTACCAAGCTAGTCGGAACAGTAGTTCTTGAAAGATTAATAGATGTTCTGATGCTGCTATTGCTCTTGTTAATTGTAATAATAACACAGTTTGGAAAAGTGCTGGAATTTTTAAACAACAATCCAGCTGTTCAGGACAGACTTGGGAAGATTATGAGTTCACCCATTCTACCCATATCCATAGTATTTATTTTTTTGATAGTCTGGCTTACAAGACACAAAATCAAGAAAAGCGGACCTGTAAAAAAGCTGGTTGGTTTATTGAATCAATTCGCCGAAGGGTTCAAAAGTATCCGCAATATTAAAAACAAAGGAGCTTTTATTTTTCACTCATGTCTCATTTGGTTATTGTATTATCTGATGCTTTATTGTGTTTTTTACTCATTCGAATTTACTTCTCACTTAACTCCATTGGCTGGGTTAACAATATTTGTACTGGGAAGTTTCGGTATGATAGCACCCGTGCAGGGAGGCATGGGAGCATGGCATTTTATGGTGATCGAAGGACTTGCATTGTATGGAATTGACAAATCTGATGGTATGGTTTTCGCACTGGTAGCCCATGGCAGTACAACTATCATGCTAATTATATTGGGGTTAATTTCCTTGTTGGTATTGCCTTTTGTCAACGAAAGAAATGAGAAAAGAGAGAAATCATTATCAAGAGTTTAAGATAATGACTTCAGCCAATATCAATAGCAATTATTTTTAGTTAAGAATATAGCTTCCATCTATTTTGAACATCAATATTTACATAGCACGAAGGATCTTTTCGGCGAAGGAGAACAAGCAAAACCTATCGCACAGGATTGTGAATATTGCCCTTTTCGGCATCGTCTTAGGGCTTGTGGCGCTCATCATGTCGGTTGCAATTGTTACAGGCTATAAAGCGGAGGTAGGGCATAAAGTGATCGGTTTTGGTTCTCATTTACAGATTGTTAATCTGGATACCAACCAATCTTTCGAAACGATTCCAATCAGTGAGGAGCAACCGTTTCTGGAAGAACTTAAACAGATTAACGGCATCAGTCATGTGCAAATATTTGCCACCAAACCGGGCATCATCCGAACAGATAATGAAATTCACGGAGTCGTTCTAAAAGGAATAGGCCCAGATTTCGACTGGACATTTTTTCAGGAGAACAAAGTATCCGGTGAAATTTTCCAGGTTAAAGATACCATCCGGAGCAATAAAGTATGGGTTTCAAAACAAATGGCCGATTTATTGAAGCTCAAACTGGGTGACGATCTTTTCATGTTTTTCATTAACCCGTCCGAAGCAGTTCCCCGTCAGCGTAAATTCGAGCTCGCCGGCATTTATAAAACCAGTCTGGAAGAGTTCGACCGGATGTTTGTTTTGGTTGACATCAATCATATCCGCAAATTGAATAATTGGGCAAACGACGAAGTGAGCGGTTTTGAGATTCTGGTTAATGATTTCAGAAATTTACCCCAACAGGAAAAATTGGTCAGCAACCTGTTATTAAGGAATACGACCCCCACTAGTCCTGTATTGCAAGTGATATCGATCAAAGAAAAATATGCACATATTTTTGATTGGCTAAGCCTTCTGGATATGAATGTATGGGTAATACTTACCCTTATGATTTTGGTTGCAGGCTTTAATATGGTTTCAAGCTTATTGGTTATAATTTTGGAACGGACTCAAATGATTGGGATACTCAAAGCCCTTGGCGCCCGCAACTGGAGTATCCGTAAAGTGTTTTTATACTTCTCAGTAATGCTGATCTTAAAAGCCTTATTCTGGGGCAATTTACTTGGAATTGGCCTTTGTCTTCTTCAGCAATACACGCATATATTGAAACTTGATCCTACCTCCTACTATCTCGAATATGTACCTATAAACCTGACTATCATGCAACTAGTTTTATTGAATGTAGGCACCGTTGCAATCACAATATTGATGTTGCTGATACCCTCCTACTTCATTACCAAAGTATCGCCTGAAAAAACCATCCGGTTCGAATAAGGATAACGTACTTTGACTCATTGTCGTAATCGCTTCTCCTTCGCAATGATATTCAAAATCAGACAACATTCCCGGCAACCAATAAGATTGCATAGATTGCAAGGATTGCAATCTATGCATTAAAGTCTACAGCGATACCTGAAAACATTAAGCCTAACAATCGATCTACCCAATATTTTGTTTCAAACTAAAGTTAATTAATAGGAAACGGTTCAAATATTGAGCCATTTTACTTATATTAGCCTATAAATTCATTATTTTTATTATTTTGTTTTAAGAACCGAATGAAAGCAATATTAACAATAACCAATATCAATTGACCTTCGTTCACATTTTACATAGAATCAAAAAATGCATTCATCTTTTCTGAATTATTTAAAAGAAACGTTGCGAGGCGAGTTATCAGGACTGGAAGCACATCAGAAAATGCTGCCACCCGGCCGGCGCTTAAAAAACAATGAGAATGAACTTTCATCTGTAAAGCAGAGCAGCGTATTGCTGTTGCTTTATCCTGAAGGTGAACAGATATATATATGCTTGATTAAAAGACCATCGACCATGAGACATCATCCAGGACAAATCAGTTTCCCGGGTGGAAAGGTTGAAAAGGAGGATCTTTCTGCAGAAATGGCTGCTTTGCGTGAAGCTCAGGAGGAAGTAGGAATCGATCCTTCATTTATTGAAATAATTGGAAAATTATCTGAAATATATGTGGAGGTAAGTAGATTTTCAATACATCCCTTTTTGGCCTGGGCTGATCACAAACCAGAATTCCTGATCAATACCGATGAAGTTGATGAATTGATTTTATTTCCTATAATGGATTTTGTAGCCAATGAAACAATTTTGGAAACTGAACTTGACACCTTTAGCGGCCGTCTGAGGGTCAAATACTATCCGTTCAACAGTGAAATGATCTGGGGAGCAACGGCAATGATACTATCCGAATTGATTGAAATTCTGAAAAAGCATAAAAGAGTTGAGGTGCAGTAATCATTTAACGACTAATCATAAAACGACCATGCAATTCCAATTCGGTACGTGCGGCGATAATAAGGATAGTCAGGGGCAGCAAAATAATTGTCGCCTGCTAATCCTGAGGCCGCATTCATGATTTTAAAATAAAACCTAGTCCGTTTTAGCTTTAAGTTTACGTGTAAGTCGATGTATGGATAGTTTCCAATTTGTTGTGAATTCTGAAGATAGAAACGAGATGTTCCAGGCTGGTAAGCGTCAGCATAAAAACTGGTATTGTATCGCGTATCGACCCCCAATTGGGTATACATAACCTTCGACCAGATAGTTCTGTAATTCATACTAATAAAACCAGCGACACTAGGTACGTGAAGAATTCGATCGTTACTTGCTTTCTGAACCAACAATTGAGTACGTACAAACCAGTGTTTGCTATCGAAATCTTTGTTGAGGTAAGCTGAAAGAACCATCAATTCACTGGCAGCCTGCGCTGGGAGAGCCTTTTCATCGTTATAAATATAATTTCCAATCAGCGCATAATTGGCTCCAACGGTTGCTTTGTACTGTTGAGAATGGATGATCGCTCCGAGGCGTATTTCGTTTATATTATTGAAACTATTGGCCCACTGAAAATGGTTCGAGTAATAATATTGATCGTAATAGTCAGGCACCAAGGTTTTCACACTGGCATCAAGACGCAGACTAGTGGTATCCTTTCCTATTTTTAGGGGCTTATTAATATATCCGTTCATTTCAGTCTGTCCGGTGCGGTATCCGGTAAGGTAAATACGTCCATCAGCTTCCCACTGCCAGAATTTTCCTTCATTTCTAAAAATTCCCCCACCTACAAAAGTATTTGATTGTTTAGCGGGAAAGTATTCACCTGTTGCAGAAAATTTGTATTGAAGAATATCATGGCCAATATAGGCACGTTTTCCAAAAGTATATTTTCTGTCGGAGGCTTCATAAATCTTGATCTGAAAAATATTGGTCAATCTGGAATAATTTATACTATCGTGGGTGCTAATTGTATCTAAATAAGTGTTCTCAAAAAAGCTTTTCGCGTTTGCTTTGGAAAAGGTTCGATTGTTACCCGAATATTCCAGTTCATGAATAAAACCCACCCTTGGGATAAACGCTTCGACAATAAACTCAGCACTATCAGCTTCCACAGTCTTACCCAGCCGATATTCGTTTGAAGTATAGAAATTATTGTTCTGAAGTTTATTAGATGCATCGTCCATCCGAACAATAAAATCTTCAGTTTTAGCAACCCCTTTTAATGATTGGCTTGCATCTATTCCACCATTTTCTTGGCCTTGCAACCGGTTAAATAAAATATTAGAATGCGATATAAATTGATCAGAATTGTAAGAGGTAAAAATTCCAATGTTGTGGAATTTGTTTTCCTGTTTAGGATATTGCCCCTGGGAGCGAGTTTGGTTGTATATGAATCCGAAGTTAAATTTTTTATTTACATTTTGAGAATGAGTAACATTGAAGCGTGTTTCGTTTTTAGAAGTTGAACTCTGAGTGTAATCCAGCAACGTATAAGGAGTGGTTGTATTAAAATATTTTATTTGTGAAGGTGCAATCCAATAGGCATCGAATGAATGTGCTAAAGAAAAATCGGAATTAAACGTTCGTTTAAAGAAATCATTTGACTCATAAGCACCTCCGTTGTTGCCAGTAAATATATTACTGATGCTAAGCAGATCGAACGGATGATAGACATGAAAAAAAAGAAGGGCAGTATCCAATTCAGAAGGTTTTATTCTCGACCCCTGCTCTTTCAATTCCCAAACTTTAATAACAGATGGAATCTTGGGTTTCTTTTTTTTATTTTCCTTTTCCAAATCTTTATCTGCTGAGGTTCTGTTATTTGGATTTTGGTCATTGCTTCCTCCAATGTTATTACCGCCAGGTAAACCTTCTGGTTTGAATTGTGCCTGGGCTTGAATAAACACCAGAAGAGCTGCTAAAACTAAGTATATGTATTTTCTAAACATGTCTCCGCAAAGATAATTAAATATAAAACCTAAGTCAATATTCATTTCACAAAAGAAACAAGACAAATGAAAAAATTGTATATTATTATAGGATACTGTATATCAAAAGGATAATTGGCTAAATTACTATTTTATGCACCCCAAATGATACTCTTTTTAAATAAGTTTTCAACTATTGCCTGTTAGTTAATGTCATGGCCGAATAGCATTGAATACATTTTTGTTTTCGCTATATTTGTTGCAAATTGAGAAATGATATGATGCCGAATTATGATGAAAGTTCAATAAAGACACTTGACTGGCAAGAACACATCAGAAAACGTCCTGGTATGTACATTGGTAAGCTAGGAGATGGGTCTGCAGGAGATGATGGTGTGTATGTTTTGCTAAAGGAAGTAGTTGACAATTCCATCGATGAATTTATGATGGGGAACGGGAAAAAGATTGAAGTACACGTCAGCGATGAGTTGGTAACTGTGCGAGATTTTGGTCGGGGCGTTCCACTGGGAAAACTATTGGACGTGGCTTCTAAAATGAATACCGGGGCAAAATATGACTCTGAAGTTTTTAAGAAGTCGGTTGGCTTGAATGGTGTTGGGATAAAGGCAGTGAACGCTTTGTCGAGCCATTTTTTAATCAAATCATTTCGTGAAGGCGAAGTAAAAGAAATCACCTTCAGCGAAGGCTTATTGAAAGAGGAAAAAGCAGTCACCACAACTGATCAGGTTAACGGCACTTATGTTGCTTTTACTCCTGATCTCAAAATATTTAAGAGCTACCATTATATTGATGATTATGTGATCAATATGATGAAAACCTATTCGTTTCTGAATGCCGGACTTGTAATGGAGTTTAACGGAGAGAAATTTCATTCTAAAAATGGGTTACGCGATTTACTCGAAGAATACCAGGAGGCTGAATCTCTCTATCCGGTTATACATCTGAAAGGCCCTGATATCGAAGTGGCTATCACCCACGGAAATCAATATGGCGAGGATTACTATTCGTTTGTCAACGGACAGCATACTACACAGGGAGGAACGCACCTTGTAGCTTTCCGTGAAGCAATTGTTAAAACCATCAGAGACTATTACAAAAAAGATTTCGATCCTTCAGATATCAGGGCTTCTATTATTGCAGCTATCAGTATCAAAGTAGAAGAGCCCGTCTTCGAATCGCAGACTAAGACTAAACTTGGATCGAAAGACATTGGTCCAGATGGTCCTACAGTGCGAAACTTCGTTGCAAATTTCGTTCAGAAAGAACTGGACAATTACCTGCATAAAAATCCAGATGTTTCAGAAGTATTACTGAGACGAATTCAAGAAGCAGAACGGGAACGCAAGGCAATTTCAGGAATTAAAAAATTGGCAAAGCAACGTGCAAAAAAAGCCAATCTTCACAACCGTAAACTACGCGATTGCCGGGTACACCTAAATAGTACCCATGAAGCCCGAGAAAATTCGTCCCTTTTTATTACTGAAGGTGATTCGGCGAGTGGATCGATCACTAAATCGCGCGATGTGAATCTTCAGGCCGTTTTTAGTCTAAAAGGCAAACCGCTCAATACATACGGCTTGACAAAAAAGGTTGTTTATGAGAATGAAGAGTTCAATCTTTTGCAGGCAGCCCTGAATATTGAAGAAAGCATGGACGATTTGCGCTACAACAAGGTGATTATCGCAACCGATGCTGATGTGGATGGGATGCATATACGTTTATTGCTCATTACATTTTTCCTGCAATTCTTCCCTGAAGTGATTCGAAAAGGTCATTTATATATTTTTCAAACACCACTTTTTAGGGTTCGTAACAAAAAGGTAACTTATTATTGTTACAATGAGGACGAACGAGTTACTGCCATACAAAAGTTAGGCAAGACAGCTGAAATAACACGATTCAAAGGTTTGGGCGAGATTTCTCCTGATGAGTTTAAGAATTTCATTGGTGCCGATATCCGACTAGACCCCATTCTAATGAAGAAACATGAATCGGTACCTCAAATGCTTGAATTTTATATGGGGAAAAATACTCCTGAACGTCAAGATTTTATTATTGCTAATTTGTATGTAGAAGAGGATGTTGTTTAATCATCGCTTATCGATGGAAAAGATTGAAATATATTTTATAGTAAGCAGAACAAATATTTGATTGCAAGGAACTAAGATGACTGAAGAAAATAGCAACAAGGAAGAATTTCAAAAGGAAGAGAAGAAAGACGGCATTATTTATTTGTCGGGAATGTATCAGCAATGGTTTCTTGATTATGCCTCCTATGTAATTCTCGAGCGCGCTGTACCTTATGTAGAAGACGGTTTAAAGCCAGTTCAGCGAAGGATTTTGCATGCCATGAATATGATGGATGACGGTCGCTTTAATAAAGTGGCCAATATTATTGGTCAAACCATGCAGTATCACCCCCATGGCGATGCATCCATTGGGGATGCCCTTGTTCAGCTTGGACAAAAAGAATTACTGATCGATGCACAGGGAAACTGGGGAAATATCCTTACTGGCGATGGTGCAGCTGCTCCAAGATATATAGAAGCCCGTTTATCAAAATTTGCACTTGATGTTGTATTTAACCCAAAAACCACCAAATGGAAATTATCTTACGATGGACGTAATCGAGAACCCATAGCACTTCCGGTTAAATTTCCCTTGCTGCTTGCCCAGGGTGTAGAAGGAATTGCTGTTGGTTTGGCATGTAAAATACTGCCCCACAATTTCCTTGAATTAATTGATGCCTCAATCTCCTATCTCCATGGTGAAGAATTTGAATTATACCCTGATTTCCCAACTGGCGGCTCAGGCGATTTCTCACGCTACAACGATGGAATCCGTGGCTCATCTATTAAAGTAAGGGCTAAAATTGAGAAGAAGGATAGTAAAACACTCGTAGTCACAGAAGTTCCATTTGGCAGGACCACATCCACACTAATTGAGTCAATCATCAAGGCAAATGACAAGGGCAAAATCAAGATCAGAAAGATTGACGACAACACTTCTGACAAGGTTGAAATTCTGATCCATTTGATACCTGGAATGTCATCGGACAATACCATCGATGCCTTGTTTGCCTTTACTGACTGTGAAATTTCCGTTTCTCCCAATAGTGCAACAATTCTTGATGATAAACCGAAATTTATAGGTGTAAGTGAAATCCTGAGGATCAACACAGATCAAACAGTAGCACTTTTAAAGCTGGAACTGGAAATCAAAAGGGGAGAACTTGAAGAAGCCTGGCACTTTTCGTCACTCGAAAAAATATTCATTGAAGAACGCATCTATAAAGACAAAGAGTTTGAAGATTCAGCGAACATGGATGAAGCAGTTGACCATATTGATCTGCGTCTCCTTCCCTGGAAGCCAAAATTAAAAAGGGAAGTTACCCGCGAAGATATTTTACGCCTGATGGAAATTAAAATGGCGCGTATCCTGAAGTTTAATACCGATAAAGCCAACGATCATTTATTGGCCATTGAAGATGAGATTCTAGAAATCAATAAGAATATTGAAAATATAATTCCATTCACTATTGCTTGGTACGAAAGACTCAGGGCAAAATATGGGAAGGGTCGTGAACGGAAAACAGAAATCAGGAACTTTGAGAATATTGTTGCTTCTAAAGTGGTTGTGGCAAACGAGAAATTGTATATCGACCGCGTGGAAGGCTTTATGGGAACAAGTCTTAAAAAGGATGAGTATATTTGTGATTGTTCTGATATGGACGATGTGATTGTATTCCGAAAAGATGGAACTTACATTGTGTCGAAAGTTACTGATAAGGCATTTATCGGTAAAAACATTCTGCATCTGGCTATTTTCAAGAAGAACGATAACCGGACAATTTACAATGTGGTTTACAGGGACGGTAAAAATGGATTTATTTACATGAAACGCATTGCAGTTATAGGCGTTACCCGCGACAAAGAATATGATCTGACACAAGGAACTCCAGGTTCTAGAATCTTGTATTTCAGTGAAAATCCAAATGGGGAAGCTGAAATACTGCGCGTTACATTAAAGCCCAAACCACGCATTAAAAAGCTCGTTTTCGAGGTCGATTTTGGAGAACTAGCCATCAAAGGGAGATCTTCAATGGGCAATATTATGACTAAATTCGAAATACATAAAATAGCCCTCAAGGAAAAAGGAGTTTCAACACTAGGAGGTCGCAAAATATGGTTTGATGAAGATGTACGGAGGCTCAATTCAGACAACCGGGGCAAATATCTTGGTGAATTCAGCGGTGACGAGATGATTTTGGTAATTTATAAGACAGGAGAATATTTGCTATGTAATTTTGATTTATCGAACCATTTCAACGATGGAATTATTCTCATTGAAAAATACAATCCAAGGAAAACACTTTCAGTCGTTTATCTTGATGCCGAACAAGGCTATTATTACGTGAAGCGATTCCAGATTGATGAGTCATTGAAGGAAGTTGGTTTTATTGGAGATTACCCAGGTAATAAGTTAACTAGTTTCACTTGGGTAGGACATCCACGTCTTGAGCTAAAATTTGGGGGGAAAAATGAAGGCCGTGAATCAGAAATTATAGATGTGGCAGAATTTATAGGAGTAAAATCATTTAAAGCCAAGGGGAAGCGTCTTTCAACTTATGAAATAAGCAATATAACCGAACTAGAACCTGTCATCACCGAAGAAGAATTGATTGAAGAGCCAGAAGAAGAAGAAAAAAATCCAGAAATCGTAATACCAAATATTGAAGATTTGTTATTTGGGATGGACAAGCCAACTAATGGTGATGAACCACCACCCAACCAAATGGAAATAGAGTTTTAACTCTTTATTTAAAATGACAGCGGAGTATTTAATCCCGAGGACTCGGGGTTGATATGAAATTTTGATCTATTTTTGAGTTATGAGAATTTATTTGATCGGTTACATGGGTTGTGGAAAATCTACTTTGGGGAGGTTGCTAGCGTCAAATCTAAACCTCACTTTTATAGATTTGGATTACTTTCTGGAGGAGAAATATTTCAGGACAATTCCACAAATATTTGAAGAAGAAGGAGAATCTGGCTTTCGGAGAAAAGAACAAATTGTATTGAACGAAGTTTCGGCTTTTGATGATGTGATTGTTGCTACTGGCGGCGGTGCCCCTTGCTTTTTCGACAACATGGATGTAATGAACAATACCGGTTTCTGCATTTTCCTGGATGTAGATACTGCGACACTCGTTAATCGCCTGATCCATGCAAAAACAGAACGTCCCATCATTAAAGGGAAAACTCATGAAGAACTTCATCATTTCATTGACGAGATGATGTTGAAACGACGCCCTTATTATGAAAAGGCTAAATATATTATTAAAGGCAATGAAATTAAACATGAACAAGTTCTCAGTTTATTGAAGGGGTTGGATGATTAAATTTTTAAAGGCTAAATGGGTGGATGGTTAAAGGGTTAAGAGTTAAGGGTTAAAGTTGAACTTTAAAACATCAAAATTTAAACGTTTATAATGATTGAAATTTGTGCATTGGCTTCAGGAAGTAACGGTAATTGCTATTATATTGGCAATGAGCAGGATGCAGTATTAGTCGATTCGGGTATATCTACCAAGAAAATCATGCTTCGTATGGAAGAGGCAGGATTGCAATCATCCAAAATCAGGGGCATATTTATTTCGCACGAACACAGCGATCATGTTCATGGAGTTCGGGTATTAAGCAAGAAACTTGGAGTTCCGGCATGGTTTACTCAAAAAACTCTTGAATCACTAAAATTTGGCGAACATCCTGAGTTGGTTCAACTATTTGTTCCTGATAAAGCAATCAAGATTGGTTCAATAACCATTCATCCATTTCTCAAGAACCACGATGCTGCAGAACCCTGTTCATTCAGAATTGAACACGACGGTTGGCAAATTGGTGTTTTTACCGACATTGGTGAAGCTTGCCCAAGAGTCATCCATCACTTGCACTTATGTCATGCAGTGTTTATCGAAACCAATTACGATGAGAAAATGCTTTGGGATGGCCTCTATCCCATTTATTTGAAAACCAGAGTAGCATCAGCTGTAGGACATTTATCTAACGATCAGGCATTTGCTTTGATTCGCGATCATGCAGGCCCTGAGTTAGTGCATGTATTTTTAAGCCACCTTTCCGGTGAAAACAATCGTCCCGAATTGGCTGAAGAGTGTTTTAAAAGTTTATCTGACCGATTTTCAGTACATCTTACCTCCAGGCATTCTGCCAGTTCAACCTGCTGTTTGAGATAAACAGTCCACAGTAATTCATCCTTATTTTGAAGTTGCACCCTTCCACAGGTGTGTGTTCTTCGTGGAATAAACCATCAAGGTTTTCAAAACCTTGATGGTTTACTATCCTGAGTTGATACCAGTATATCCTTCTACATGTATCTTATTTCAGTCTTACCTCTGTCTTACCTTATTCTGTTATAATTCGTATCAAATACATATATAATACAAATCAAATTCATATATAATTCGTATTACTACGAATTATATATGAATTTGATTTGTATTATATTTGAATTATATAAGACAGAGGTAAAATAGATGTAATACAAAGGTATAACAAAGGTAAGATTTTAATTAGAACTAAAGCTTTCCATGGAAGTATAAGAAAGGGTAACAATAAATTTGGAGGGTGAACTTCAGGTAAGTGACATTTTCTAAAGATGAATCCGGTAAAAAATATTCAATATGACTTCATAAAAAGATTTAACATTGATTTACTTATAAATCACTATTAATTGCTTATTTTTAAAGGATTAACTTAGAAGTAGCAAGCCATGCAGAATCTGAATTATGGAGTTGTTGGAAATTGCAGAAGTGCAGCGCTAATATCGGAAAAGGGAAGTATCGATTGGTTTTGTTTCCCTGATTTCGATTCGCCATCTATATTTTCAAAAATATTAGATATTGAAAAAGGAGGCGAATTTAGCTTTGACGTTTCAGACAATTATTCCATTACTCAAAAATATATTGAGAATACCAATGTCCTAAGTACACTCTTCACTGCTGACGAGGGAAGTTTTGAAGTGTTGGATTTTATGCCTCGTTACCGACTTGTAGAACCAGATTATTATCTCCCTCCTGAAATATACCGGTACATCAGGTTATTATCCGGCAAACCCATTTTTAAAGTAAATTATAATCCGAGGATGAATTACGCCAAAACGGAAACAGTTCATCAAATCAGCAGGAACTATATTAAAACTAGTTCAGTCGATGAACCGTTGGATTGCATTTACCTTTACTCAAGTATTAAATTCGCTTCGATTATCGGGAAGAAAGAAATCATACTAGAGGCTGATCAGTTTTTGCTTTTATCCAGTAACCAAAAATTGATTACGATTAATATTGAACGTGTCAGTCTTGAATACAACCGAACAAAAATATATTGGCTCAATTGGGTAAACCGTTCCAAAAAATTCAAATCCTATAACGAAATCATTACTCGCAGTATGCTTGTTTTGAAATTGATGTCTTATCATCCAACTGGAGCAGTTTTGGCGGCATTAACTACCAGTATTCCTGAAACCATTGGTGAAGTCAGAAATTGGGACTACCGTTTTTGTTGGCTCCGTGATGCCTCCATGTCTATCGATACCCTGATGGATATGGGACATCATGAATCAGCATTGCGCTTTATTATATTCATTAAAGGAATCCTAAAATCTAAGCAGGATAAATTCCAAATCATGTATGGAATTCGGGGTGAAAAAACCTTGCACGAAGAAGAACTAACGCATTTGAGCGGCTTTGAAAACTCGAAACCAGTAAGAATTGGTAATGCCGCTTATAATCAGAAACAGAACGATGCATTTGGCTATTTGATGAATGTCATCTATCAGTATTACAAATACTTTCCCGGAACACTTGACGAAATAGAAGATATGTGGGAAATCGTAAGAAACATTATCAGGACAGTAATGGATGAATGGGAAAAACCAGATAAGGGAATCTGGGAAATCCGCAACGCCGATAAACACTTTGTGTTCTCCAAAGTCATGTGCTGGGTAACCCTGGACCGTGGTATGAAAATCGCTCAATTGCTGAACATGTCAGAATATACGAAACGGTGGAAGAAGGAAGCTTACCGCATTAAATTAGACATTCTAAAAAACGGATGGAATGAAGAATTGCAAAGTTTCACTCAGACTTACCATGAAACAGATTTGGATGCCTCTTTATTGCTCATGGAAGAATATGGATTTATTTCTGGCTCAGATGAAAGGTTTAAAAAAACTGTGCAGGCGATTAAAAAGGGGCTTTTTTATAAAGGGTTAATGTATCGTTATATTAATGCAGATGACTTCGGTCGATTGCCCTCTTCATTTACCATTTGTACTTTTTGGTTGATCCGCGGACTTTATGTAACGGGGCAGAAGGATGAAGCATTCGATATTTTCAATAAGATTATAGGTTATTCCAACCATCTAGGTTTATTTAGTGAGGATCTTGACTTTGAGACAAAAAAACAATTGGGAAATTTCCCACAGGCCTATTCCCATTTGGCTTTGATTAATACGGCAACGTTGTTTTCAGAAGAACGGCACATATCAAAGTTTATTCGTCCATAGCAAGAATGCCAATCTAATGGAATTAACATATCTTAATTAATATATTATATTCATACTCATTATTGCTTATCTTTTTACTTTTACACCTTTACTTTTCAACTTCATATTATCCATTAAACTATTCAAAAACTTATTTGTATCTTGTTGTGGTAAACTATACCTCGCAAGATCGGAAATAGAACCAACTTTAATTGTTATGGCTTCTTCGGGAAGGGCATGAAACATATCCTCATCCGTAATATCATCGCCCATGGCCATAACAAAATCATAATCAGCATTACCCATAAGGCGAGTGGCCTCAGTACCCTTATTAAATTCCATTGTCTTAACTTCCACGACCTTATTTCCTCTCATAATTCGAAGGTTTAGTCGAGCACATGGCATCATCAATGCATTTATCAATTGCTTCTCTCTAAGGTCTGCCAACCATTTATCACAATCGCGGTAATGCCAAACTATCGTTGTTTTTTTTATTTCCAGCCTCGATCCAGGAGTTTTGTCAACAATCTGTTGGATAATATTTAAGACTTCTTCATCTGTCGGAAATTTTACCGGTGAATTCTCCTCCCATTTACCCTGTTCTTTATAAAATGCACCATGCTCAGCAGCCAAATACACGTTCAATTTACCAAACCATTTGTCCAAAAAGACTGAATCCCTCCCACTACTGATCACAACGGTATTCATTTTATCAGAGGCTAATGATTTAAGCGTCTTTATCAGAGGTCTTTCCGGGATGGCCAATTCAGGAGTTTTAACAATAGGGACAAGAGTTCCATCATAGTCAAGAATGATTAATCTTTTTCTACCCTTTTTATATAATTCCTTAATTTGTTGTAATGACTCAGTCCCAATTCTTTTTTTTCGAAGTAAAAGATTTTTATCTTTTATTATATCCAATTCATTTACGAAATCACTTGCCCATTTATTGACTGTCTTTCTACCGTTTTTTGCATCTTTTGCATACGCCTTTTCTGTTCTGGTTCAGGCATAAGCAAAGCTTCCAACAAAGCGCCTTCAATTTGATCAATGTCATTGGGGTTAATGATTAAAGCCTCTTTCAATTCAGCAGCTGCTCCAGCCATTTCACTCAAAATCAACACACCCGTTTTATCACGTTTTGCAGCCACAAACTCTTTCGCTACAAGGTTCATTCCATCACGCAAAGGAGTGACCAAAGCAAAATTGGCGATATTATACAGTGCCATCAGTTCTTCAAACGGGAGCCCACGATAAAAATAATAAACAGGGCTCCAGTCAATGGTAGAATATAAACCATTTAATGACCCGATCATCTCATCTATCTTAGTTTTCAAATCGGCATATCGGTCTACATTATCTCTAGATGGAACAACAACCATTACAAGGGACACCTTTCCTTGATAATCCGAATTATTTTCCAGAAACTGTGCAAAAGCTTTCAATCTATGTAGAATTCCCTTACTATAATCAAGCCTGTCAACTGAAAGTGCCAATTTGTGATTGCCGAAATTCATTCTGAACTGCTCAGCTTTGTTTAGAACAGCTTCATCCAAGATTGCATTGTAATGCAAATCATAATTTATTCCCATAGGGAACGCATCAACATGTGCGATCCTATCACCAACATTAATCTCATCCAAATCACAGTCCAGACCAAGGACCCTGTAAGATGCATCTATAAAATGCCTCATATAATCATACGTATGAAACCCAATCAAGTCGGCACCCAATAATCCCTTTAGTATCTCAGCTCTTTCAGGCAATACGCGAAACAACTCGTAGGATGGAAATGGAATATGATGAAAATAACCAATGCTGATTCCTTCAATTGCATCCCTTAGCATACCTGGCAAAAGCATCAACTGATAATCCTGAACCCAAACCATATCTCCGGGTTTAATTAATTTGGCAGCCTCTTCACAAAAAAGACGATTTACCTCCTGGTAAGATTCCCAAAATTTTGATTCATATTGAATATAGGTATAGAAATAATGGCACAATGGCCAAATCATACTATTGCTATAGCCCTCGTAGTAATTTAGAATCTGTTCTTCGGAAAGAAATACAGGGTGAAATTTCTCCTTCAACATAGCAGAACTAATTTCCACTTTATCATCTTCATTATCTGAAAAAATACCCGGCCATCCAATCCAATGGCGATCCGTAAAGTCCTGTAATGATCCTAGACCAGTTGCAAGACCACCTTCGCTACGTTCATAGATAAATTCATTTTCAGGTTTGCTCACCTTTAGTGGCAAACGATTTGAAATAATATAAAGTGCCATATTAAAACTTTTTTATGTTGACATAAACCAATGGATGAATACAATAATTCATCATTTTCTTTAAAGGTGTAATTGTCAAATATGTTTAAAGTTACGAAAATAATGTGGTCTACAAAGGAAAATTGATAGGTTTAGTAATTTAAAACCCATTATGCTATACTTTTTAGTAATTCGGAATTCAAAATACTGCCTTTATTAGAATGAACAAGTCTACCTCGAAGGTAAAAATTCAGATGTTTTATCTTAATTTGGAATTCTTGACTTGTTGATTCTGGTTGCTACAAAAATTGCATGTGATGAGAAGAATACTGGTTGATTGGGAATAAAGTATCTAACAAAAAAACTCCATCCCTGTAAAAGGAATGGAGTTCAAAAGAATGGCGACGACCTACTCTCCCACAACTGTTGTGCAGTACCATCGGCGCTGGCGGTCTTAACTTCTCTGTTCGGAATGGGAAG